>SMES01000032.1_pt1 | contig 29334 bp, 22 predicted proteins | sample 2456241 | NCBI WGS metagenome assembly SMES01 (sample SAMN10132598, study PRJNA489261) | soil metagenome | isolation source: day1 antibiotic-silty clay loam soil | place: USA | reverse complement strand
GATTGATTCGGTTATTTTAGTCAGCGATTATTTTCATCTGGCGCGAGCAGGAATTATGGCGCGCGACCTGGGTCTGCATGTGCAGCTGTCGCCAACACCGACTTCAAAATTCAATAATTCGTCAGAGATCGATAAACTCAAGCTGTATGTCAAAGAAGGCTACTTTATTATTGGCCATCAGCTGCGCAAATTATTTGAGCCTAACTTCTATCAGGCTGAATTAACCGCAACAGAAGCGGCAAGCATCCCTCGCGTTTTATAAGCGCACGAGCAGAGCACACATCAGCGCGCATTAGCATGGACGAACGACGAGCAGATGCGTATCATTGCCGCCGCACGCACTCGTAGCTCAGCTGGATAGAGTACTGCCCTCCGAAGGCAGTCCCGCCTAATTATCTAAAAATACCTCTTGTTTCCTAAAGCTATATCCCTTTATTCATATGGGCTTCAGGCTGATTTGTCGTAAAAGCCTGATAGCGAATTTTTATGTATATTAAGATTTGTAGTGGCATAGTGAATTTGGCCACCTAATTAGAGGTGCTACTATGCACCAGCCCTATGTGTCAGCCTAGTTGTCCTCTGAAATATTCAGGCGACAACTAGGCTGACACATAGGGCAGAGGGGGAGCAATGAAAATACAAATAGATTACTGCGGCAGTATTTTCCAAAAGGTACAGATTTATCGGGATGGACTCAAGAGCAGCTTAATGTAGTTGCCTTACGCCTGAATCAACGGCCAAGAAAAATATTGCAATACTTAACCCCAGCTGAGAGGCTAAACGAGATAGTTGCACTGACCGGTTGAACCCACCGTTATGTTTCATAGCGATCAAGGCAGTCATTATACGAGCCGTAAATTCCGGCAAACGCTCTGGCAGTGCCAAATCAAACAGAGCATGAGTTGACGCGGTAACTGCTGGGATACTCAGTTTAGTATACTTAAGAACACTACTTTGGTTTGACCCGTGCTGGGATTGGCTATTTGTAATGCCTTTGCGTTGACCTATCGACCAAACGTAGTGTTCCCCAGTCATTACTGGGCTTAACTAAAGTGACCTAATAGGAGCTTTGTGCTGCATTGTGAGTGTCCTGTCCTAAAGTTAAGGTTGGTAATGCCAGACTTTTAACTCAGGAGATTTACTCATGAAGAATCAGTCAGGATCACAGCAGGTTATTCTCGGAGTGGACACGCATCTTGATGTTCATGTCGGAGCCGTTATAAGTCACTCTGGTAGTTTGCTTGGCACGCGAAGCGTGTCGGTTAATTTGCATGGTTATGAGGATTTATTTCACTGGGCAACTCAATTTGGTCAGCTGAAAATTGCAGGCGTCGAAGGCACTGGAACTTACGGTGCTGCACTCTACCGATACTTGCAAAGTAAAGGTATTACAGTGATTGAAGTTAATCGCCCTGATCGAAGCAAAAGAAGAATGCATGGCAAGTCTGACCCTTTGGATGCCGCTAATGCAGCTAGGGCTGTATTAGCGGCTCCTCGCATTTAAGGGTTTAGAAATCAGCTACACCCTTAAATGCGAAGAGCCAGATTAATTACCGTTGTTCTATCGAAGTTATTACTGATGTCGTGTTGTCAGAACAAAAGATGTTTGGATTAATTCAGTAAGGTGTTGCACTCAGAATCTGCAACCGCCGTATTTAACGCATATAATTATTCGAAAGCTATATGCGTTAGATCTGATTGTTAAGGAGGTTATTTGCTGTTGATATTCTTCTTTTCAAGTTTATAGGTAAACTTAAATTCATCATTCGTTACAGTCATGGATATTTTTGCAATTTTATCTTCAGTGCTAGATAAATCCAAATATCTTCTACTAATGATGGGAAGAATCTTGTTAGTAATTATAGAGTCGACCTGTCGCCCTCCAAAACTAACCTCTTTACATTGTGAAACAATCAGATCAGTTACCTTGTTGTTATAAACCAACTCAATATTATGAATGTTAATAACTCTTGCTTTAACTCTGTCTAACTGTAGTTTTACAATAGATTTAAGTCTGTTATCGTCAAGTGGTAAGTAGGGAACAGTGATTAAACGGCCTAAGAATGCAGCAGGGAAAACTTTAATCAGTTCAGAATGTAAGCTTAAGGCTAGGGAGTCTGGTTTAGGTACAATATCAGGATCAATAGTTAAATCGATTATTAGTTCGCTACCAACGTTTGAAGTAAGCAATATAACAGTGTTTCTAAAATCGATTTTTCTACCTTCGCCATCTTCCATCCAGCCTTTATCGAAAACTTGAAAGAATAGTTCGTGGATATCAGGGTGAGCTTTTTCAATTTCATCAAGCAAGATGACGGAGTAGGGCTTACGACGAACAGCTTCAGTTAAAACGCCACCTTCACCGTAACCAACATAGCCCGGTGGAGCACCTTTTAGAGTTGAAACTGTATGTGGCTCTTGAAATTCACTCATGTTAATGGTGATTAGATTGTGTTCTCCAGCATACAAAGTCTCAGCTAATGCCAGGGCTGTTTCAGTTTTACCAACACCTGAAGGACCAGCTAGCATAAAAACACCAATTGGTTTATTAGGATTATCCAGCTGAGCATAAGACGTTTGAATTCGTTTAGAGATGATATCTAGTGCGTGGTCTTGACCAATAATTCGTTTATTAAGATGATTACTGAGATCAAGAACTGTGGCTACTTCATCGTAAACCATACGACCGACAGGAATCCCTGTCCAATTTTCAACAACATCGGCTACAGAGTGTTCATCAACAGACACTGCCAGTAATGGTTTGTCTTTTTGGATGTCTGCCAGTGCAGATAACAGCTCGCTGTGAGTCGCTTGCAAAGCGACGGTATCACCTTCTACCAAAGCAGATAACTCGTTACGAATATCAAGAATTTTGTTAAGAGTTATGCGTTCTTTTTCCAACTGTGATTCAAACGCTTTTAACTTCTTGTTAGCAATTTTTAATTTTTCAGCGTGATTATTGCTTTGTTTGTCTAGTTGCATGCCGAGGCGTTGCTCTTCTGTGAGCATGTTTTTTTCTAGATTTAGATTATGAATATAACGCTTTAGGCTTTGTATTTCGTCGGGTTCCGAAGTGTGACTGATGGACACTCGGGCACAGGCAGTGTCGAGCAAGCTGACTGCTTTGTCAGGTAGCTGACGATCAGAAATATAGCGGTGAGACAGTTTAACTGCCGCCTCAATTGCTTGTGAGGTGATTTTAACATTGTGGTGCTTTTCTAAGGCAGATGTAATGCCTCTAAGCATGTTGATAGCAACCTCTTCAGAGGGCTCATCGACTTTTACTAATTGAAACCTTCTAGTGAGTGCAGAATCTTTCTCAATGTATTTTTTATACTCAGACCAAGTGGTTGCACCGATTGTTCGTAAATCACCACGGGCGAGTGCAGGCTTAAGCATATTGGCTGCATCGCCAGTACCCGCCTCGCCACCGGCTCCTACCAGCGTGTGTATTTCATCGATGAATAAAATAATCGGCGTTGGTGAGTTATTCACGTCGTTAATAATTTGCTTAAGACGTTGTTCAAACTCGCCCTTCATGCTTGCGCCCGCTTTTAATAGACCCATGTCCAGCAGCAATACAGAGACATTTTTTAATGAGTCCGGTACATCACCTTGAGCTATGCGTAAAGCAAAACCTTCAACGACGGCGGTTTTACCTACGCCTGCCTCACCAGCCAATAGCGGGTTGTTTTGTCGACGACGTGATAAAATATCAATGATTTGACTGATTTCAGCATCACGGCCTGAAACAGGATCAATTTCACCTTTACTCGCTTTATCAGTCAGATCAATTGTGAACTGTTGAATCGCACCCGATGCGGCTAAGTTATTGCCAGATAAAGCCGATTCATTGGATTCAGTGGTTTGCTTGCTAATTTTATCTGCGGACTCTTGCGAGTCGGCGATGGCTGTTTCAATGTTATCAGCTAGCGCCACGTTATTAATTATTTTTTTAAATTCAGGCGATATTTTTATCAAGCTTTCATATAAAGAAGACGTTCTTATAAGCACTAGAAGAAGTCGTGCCGAACGGATTTCGCTTTCGTTATAAGAGATACTAGATAATAACCAACTACGCTCTATGGCCAGCTCAATGCTGTCAGAGAAGTCGATAACAGAATCATAACCTGTAGGACAGTTATTAAGGTAATTAATAATATCTTCAGAAAGATTTGAGTGATTAAGCTCAAAGTATTTAGCTATTCTATATATATCGTTATCATTAAACTGAAGTATTTGGTGAAGCCAATGTGCAAGCTCTACATAAGGATTAGACCTTAATTTACAAAACATTGTTGCGCTTTCAATCGATTTATACAGTTGCTTATTTAGTTTTTTAAAAAGTGAAGATCTTGGTATGCTGTTCATAAATTAAATCCAAAATTAGAATTCAATAGGTAAGTAATAAGGACGTTGAGCTAAGTCTATTTTTTTTGTATATACTGCTGAATCAATGTGTTCAATATGCCATTTATTTTCTTTTAAAGTTACTTTATATGCTATATGTTTATTGTTCTCTTTTACAGGCTTGATTTTATTATTATCAAGCGCATAAAGAGATACCTCATATTCAATAAACTGACCTTCAGTCATATGCACAGGAATTACTCTTAAGTAATTTATAAGATTGGAAGCTTTATATTTTCCCAGCAATATATCGGATGTCGCAGAAGTTGCAGGAAGTGAATAGATTTTTGGTCGCCATTGGTTAGTGGTTTCTATGACATGTATAAATGATAAATCTGACCATTCTCCAACAGAGAACAAGCCGCTACCAGTTCCTCGAATAACGGTATATTGACGTTTAGGGGTCCAAACTTCAGAGCCATAAATAGAATCAATATTCATTGAAGGAATAGCGCCAAATAGACTTTTTGATGAATCTAGCTTTATATTGTTAAATGTAAAATGAGATGACTCGAGATTATCAACTTGATAAGAGAGTTTTTTATTGCTTTCAAATTTATATAATTTATTTACGTAAAGGGATTGTCCCTGCCAAATACTATTTATTGCTTCTTTTAAAGTATCATGGTCTGCTGCTAAAGAAACATTACTTTGAATAAAAATCAATGAAAATAATAAACAGTTAATGTTGTTTTTTATGCGCACTTAAAACTCCTAGTTTTTATAATTCAAAATTAAATCATTTTTATTTTCTTTGGGTGAAGAATCTATCCATGTGGATAATCCAAGTTGAGATTGGTTATTTATGGCAGCATTCTTTACGTGTTTTTTATCTAATATAAGACATAAATCCCAGTTCATTTCTAAGCTAAAATACTCATTAAGCCAGTAAATAAGCTGTTTATATGCCTTAGTATTTGGGTAGAAAGATTGATAGGTGCAAAGGTCTACTGGGCCAATATGGATGCGTATTTTAGTTTGTTTACTCCAGCAAGCGTTACCTAACACAGTATCATTGCCAAGACTACCACCTTGTTGTTGGCCTAACTTTATTTTATCGGAATGACTTAATTTAATCCATTCACCAACGAACTGTTCTATTGTTACAGGAACTTCAAAAAATCTAGATAAAATTGCTTGCAAACCATCAGCATTTCTAGTTTGACGCACAAGGTGGCCAGCATTATCGATAAGAGCATAAAGAGGTACCGGATTATTTTCTTTATACGAGTATCTCTGATGTAAAATACTTGAAATAAATCTTGAGAAATTATCCCCGGAAGGAGTATCGAGATTCACCGTTGCTTGCGAATCAGCCCATGCACGATAAAAAAGTAAACTAAGACGATGATTAAAAAGGTTCAAAAAACTAATTAAAGTATCGTCTTTATGATGCAATATTCTTTCTTGAATAAATTCAGTTAAGAATAAGGGAAGAGGGCCATTAGCACCCAATAATCCGAAATTATTAATTGTTATCTTTGATATTGAATTTTGATTAAGTTTACTGATCGAAGATATTGCTGAAGGAGCAAATGAAATTGATGAGCTTTGTGCGATTCTGACTTTCTCATCTGCAGGTGAAAAGCTATAGCCAAATCTTTTATGTTCAGGAAAGCTGGAGTCAATAGTTCTTAATAATGAAAAAAAATCAAATGAATAGGGCTGCTCAGTTGCAAAATTAATTAATTTGTCGAGTTCTGTTCGTTTCATATTATCGGTTTTGATCCAACGCGAGGCTGCCAATAACCAATAAGGCCACGCTGCACACTATATAAATGTGTTTCAATGAATGAATTTAAACTAATGTGTCTTGATAAAAACCGCTCTAGGACACTACCAAGTAAGTATGCACCACCTACTTGAACTTTGTTTTCATCAATATGTATTTGTATAGAAAGTCCCCTGCCAAATGTAAGGGGACCGCTGCCAGAGATTTTTTTTGTAACTTGGCTGATTTTAAAATCAGTAATGCTATCGATATTTAAAGCAACATTCTTATTACCTAATACAGCATAAATACTAAGCATTTCTTTAAGTATATTGTTTTTCTCTTCGTCGTGAAGACCTATTAAAGATTTATAGTTTATTCCTAAATGTCTAATCAGTCGCCATGTAAACTCGCTTTCTGGGGGAGCAGGGCGAGGGTGGCTCGGACCGCTTATAATCTTCACACCAGAAACAGGCAAAGAGCTTACAGGTGAAAGTGTGTTATCGGAGTCTGGATCTATGAGCATAGACAGATCTCTATTAGTGACTGTCATCTGCATTCCAACTTGTTTTAAAATAGAGCTATAAGGCGTGTTATCTTTGTCAACTAAAGATACAAATACTTCTGAACCTATATATGTACTTCGGTGGCCGTACTTTGCTATATCATCAGAAATAAGTCTTGGCTCTCTACGAGAAGAAAAGAAAGCGTTATAATTATACTGACTGCTTGCTGTATACAGAGGTTTAAATGTGACATCAACTGCGTTGTCTCTTGTGTAACCTTCAATTTTGTTAATAGAATAAATTTCATAGTCCAAAGGCACAGTACGATCAGGTACGACATGAAATTCGTACTTGTTATTACCTAAGGTAACTCGATCAGAGTTTTTTTCAATTAGATTTATCGCTGGGCTACAGAAAAGATTAAAATTATTATGATTTATTTTCGTACTAATATTATCAAGTTGATTTTTTACTTGAATTAATAGTTCAAACCCTTGCAGGTTATTTATATTGTTAAGAAACTTCCTAAGATTATTAATAGAAATGAAATTAAACCTTTCTGGAAATGAAAAATACTCATGTAAAATTCTATAACCATGAAAGTCTTTAGACGAATAGGGTAGCAAAGCTTGATCATCATCCAATCCCTCAGGCTGAATAGAATCTGCTGGTAGGCTTTTCCAGTGTTCTTCACCGTAAGGTTTGATAAATACTTTGATTACATTCTCACAAAGTGTTTCATATAAAAAATTAGTTTGTTCTAAATTTCCTTTGAGATGAAGAGTAATCTTGTCTGGGATTTTGTCTTCTTTTTTCAAGTGATGGGTAATTTCGAAGTCTAAAAGCAACGCAGATTGGGCATTGTTATTCGAAGAAAGGTTATTTTTATTAAAAATCCGATCTGAGGTATCAAAGTGAGCTTTTATTAAACTAATAGGCCACAAGTCTACATCATGCGCAGTTCTAAACTCACAGCTGGTTTTCTTACTTTGATTACTCGTTGCTTTGAGTCTAGTTCCCTTGTTGATAAGATAATGACCATCTTGTGTATCAATAATTTTATCTGGTGTGAGTTGAACAATGCACATTGCTGGTGTGGGGGATAGATAACTAGGGTATATAACTTCTAACAATTGTTGTGAAAAGCGAGGGAATTCAGAATCCATTTTTAAGTGTATTCTGGCAGTAAGATAACAGAAGCCTTCTAATATTCGTTCTACATAGGGGTCCGTAGCTTCATTTTCTTGTAACCCCAGTCGGGAAGCTGTTTTCGGATAGGCTTGCGCAAACTCTTGGCTAAGCTCGCGTAAATAGTACAGCTCATTGTTATAGTATTTTAGAAGTCTGGGATCCATATATCACTTACTTAATAGGTTGATTCTATTGTTTTCAATATCTATGCCCGATTCAAAGTATAGGTCTATCGGGTGAGGTTCAAACCATAGAAAGCTTTTTATTTCGAGTTTAAAAATATGATTATTCTTTGAGTTTGTATCAGCAGTGAGTATTTTTACAGAAAGTGTTTCAGCTACTATTCTAGGTTCAAATAATATAATTTTTTCTTTTATGCTTTCACTTAAGTCAGTTAAGCTTGAGCTGACAAAGCTTTTCCCTAGTAGGGATGGTAAACCATAATTTACTACTGAAGATTTAGCGTGAGGAAAGTCATCAAAGTTAATGTGATGCTCTGAATTAATGCTGTTAAGTAACCATGTTAAATCACGTAAAACAGCATCTTTGTAATTTTTTTCTGTTTGAAATCTTTCAGATTTGGTTTCAAATTTTGAAGAGGTTTTGTCGTCAACTAAACGATCAAGTAAACTTGGCGTGAAAAGCTTCTGTTTGGTTTTACTATTTTTCATCTTCGCCTAGAATACTAATCTGGTTAATTTCTAAAAGTGGATATTCGTTGCTTTCTGTAATAATTAATTTTTGACCAATAGCAAACCACTGCTCTTCATCGGATTCATACCACTCTGTAACTAAACATTTTGCTGCTTTAACATTATAATTATAACTAAACGGATATCTAGAGGGTATTAATGCTGGGTATGATTCTCCGTTAGATAATGTGACCTGAGCAGGCAACCAAATTAGATCACGAATGTCATGGGGCTTTTCAATTTTTATTTTTCTTATTTGTGAAAATGGATGCCAAAAATATTTTCCATTAATAAATAGCTCACATACTGGGCCAAGTCTTGGATCTGCATCGCTTAACCAATTGAATTCTTGTTCGTTAATAGTGCATTTAAATTCTGAAGCTTCGTTTAATGCATTCAATCTTTGCTTTGCGGCTTGTGTATGCTTCTTTTCAGCATCAAGTTGCAATGCCAGCGTTAAATTCATCAACCATTGAGGCGCTGTATCTAACAGTAACGGCTCAGTTTTTCCTAAGAAAATTTGTTCTCGATTTATCTCGCACTGAATCGCTTCTCTATAGGCTTGCGCCATAAGAATGTTTTCTGCTTTTAATTTTGCAGCAACTTGCAAATGAATCAGTGATTTTTTCCAGGCGCCTTGAACCATATGCAACTGGGCTAAGTATATTCGTAAGAGGTCATTGCTTGGTTTCGAAGCGATCTCTTCGTGTACTGCTAAGATCTGTTCTTCAATCGTTTGTTTGTAGAAATGAGAAAAGTTTTTCATAATTTTTAAGTGTGTTATTTAATAGAAGCAGCAAAGCTGCTTCTATTATTAGCAGGCTTACTCTTTATTTTGTTTTACATCCCACGTACCTTCAACGGTAGCGCCCATAGAGCCATCAGCATTCTGCTCTTTAACTTGTACCAGAATTTTACCATAAGATAAGCCAACACTTTCCATTACTCGTGCATCACCTGTACTGCCAGATGGAGATACATGAGTAACTAATACTTCATTCATGGTAATACGCATGTATTCCTGTGAACCATCACCCACTTTACAGCAGGTCAGGACAACTTGATTAATATGCTTTCCGCTTGCGCAATACTTCATCAGGGTGGGTGTGGCTTTATCAACATAGTGAGTAAATGTTAACTCACTAAAGTTTGCTTTACCTGTACCTGAGCCGCCACCTGTATGAGAGGTTGATGATTGAGATACTGCATAACCCCAATTTAAAACATCAATTTGACCGGAGTGTTTAGAGTCTTTTGATTCGCCTGCGATACCAGCAATTTCAATGAAAAAATCTTGCATTGAAGACATATTTATTACCCTTTTGCTAAGTTGTATATATATGTTGTAAAAGCTTATTAATATTAACTTAAAAATAGTTATTTTTTGTGACTTAATAGCCGTTCTGAGAATATTGTTAGTTGCTCGCTGATTCTTTTACCGAAGGTAATTTTGATACAAGACGAAGTGAAACAGTCAATCCTTCCAATTGATAATGCGGTCTTAAGAAAAACTTAGACTCGTAATATCCAGGATTGTCTTCCACTTCTGTGATTTGTACTTCTGCAGCGGCCAATGGTTTTCTTGCTTTTGTTGCTTGTGAAGAGTTAGCAGTGTCGCCGTCGACATAATTCATAATCCAATCGTTCAGCCAACGCTGCATGTCATCTCTAGTCTGGAATGAGCCAATTTTATCTCTGACAATACACTTCAAATAGTGTGCAAATCGACAGCAAGCAAAAAGGTAAGGCAATCGTGCAGCCAAATGAGCATTAGCAGTGGCATCAGGATCATAATATTCAAATGGTTTTTGTAATGACTGCGCACCGATAAATGCAGCAACATCGGTATGTTTTCGGTGCACTAACGGCATGAAACCGTTTTTGGATAGTTCAGCTTCTCGACGATCAGAAATAGCAATTTCGGTCGGACATTTAACATCTATACCGCCGTCATCAGAAGGGAAGGTGTGGGTTGGCAAATCTGCCACTGCACCGCCGGACTCAACACCACGGATAGATGTGCACCAGCCGTATTGTTTAAACGAGTTGTTGATGTTTACAGCCATTGCATAGGCTGAGTTGGCCCAACTGTATTTGCTATGATCTGAACCGTCTGTGGTTTCTTCAAAATTAAATGCATCAACAGGATTAAAGTTAATGCCGTAGGGTAGACGAGCTAAAAATCTTGGCATAGCAAGACCAATATAGCGCGAGTCTTCAGACGCTCTTAGGCTGCGCCAGGCCGTATATTCAGTGTTCTCAAATATCTTGGTTAAGTCGCGAGGGTTGGCAAGCTCTTGCCAAGACTCCATCTGCATTACGGTCGGGTCAGCGCCCGCAATAAAGGGACAGTGAGCCGCCGCTGAGATTTTTGCCATTTCGCCGAGCAGTTCAATATCTTGCGGCCTGTGATCGAAGTAGTAATCCCCGATTAGACAGCCGTATGGTGTTCCGCCAAGTTGATCATACTCGTGCTCATAAATTTTCTTGAAAATAGGACTTTGATCCCAACCAATTCCTTTGTGTCTGCGCAAGGTGCGATGCAGTTCCTTTTTAGAGATTGGTAGAAAACGAATTTTAAGCATTTCATCAACTTCAGTGTTGTTGACTAGGTGATGCAATCCTCGCCAAGCACTCTCAAGCTTTTGGAAGTCTTCATGATGAATAATATGATTGATTTGTTCAGAAAGCTTAATGTCGATTTCTGCAATAATTGACTCAATCGCTTTGTAGGAGTCAGAGCTCATCGTCACAGCATTTGCCAGAGCCTGTTCTGCTAAAGTGCGTACTGCGCGCTTAACTGACTCTTTTGACTCATCAGACTTAGGTTTAAATTCTTTCTGCAATAATGCTGAAAATTCATCGTCATGAGCTGTTGTTGTTTGACTATTTTTCTGCAGACCGGCTTGAATATCTGACATCTTAATTCTCCTCTTTTGGAGCAGAGGCTAGTGATTTTAATAAGTTTTGATCATTAAGGATTTTACTTATTAGCTCTTCTGCGCCAGTTTTTCCGTCCATGTAAGTTAACAAGTTATTAAGCTGGGTTCTTGCTTCAAGTAATTTAGCTAAAGGCTCTACATTTTCAGCAATGGCATCTGGTGAAAAGTCATGCATATTCTCAAAAGTTAAGTCTACTGCTAATATACCTTCACCATTAAGCGTGTTGGGCACTGTAAATGCTGCTCGTGGCTGTATAGACTTCATTCTTTCATCGAAATTATCAATATCGATTTCTAAGAAATTTCTATCATTGATAGACGGTAGTGGATCTTTTGATTTTCCAGCTAAATCAGCCATTACGCCCATAATGAATGGAAGCTGTACCTTCTTTTCAGAACCGTACAGCTCTACATCGTATTCAATTTGGACTCGGGGCGCTCTGTTTCTAGCAATAAATTTCTGACTACTTTTTTTTGAGATGCTCATCATATAGCTCCTTCGCTGTTACTTAATTTTTTTTAGTCCCTGCTATTAACTGTGCTTGTGGCAGTCCGTCCGGGGCTAAATCTTGCAATATAGACAAAAAGTCTAGACCAATCATATTTCTTGCCCGCTTTATAAGTAGCGGCGCAGGGTTTGCAGGCTCGTGCTTTTCCAGTAGCTCGCAAATGCTGTCCAGCATGCTGATAATGTTCTCTCTGTTGTATTCGGTGGATACTTTAGTGCTAGAGCCTAGTATGGTTTCACCATGATCTGTGGCTTCTTCAGTTTGCATCGAAGCAGCATTTTTATTGTTATTAGCTGGAAGAATTAAATCTATTATTTCTAAAATGGCTTTAAAATTAGGGTGGTATTCAACAGTTAAGTTTTCTAAAAAAAACTCATTTAATTCTGAAACTATAGATTTTATATTGTAAATATTTACTAAATCAATATTACCTGCTTCATATTCATTGATAAGCGTTTTATGAATTTTATCGCGTGGAATATGCTCTTCCTGCTTGGGCTCGCGAGACTGCAAGATTTTTTCAATTCTATAAATACTTAACTTACCTGCTTCTTTAGTGTTTATAGTGATTTTCTTGAAGTCTTTTATAAAGTCGGCATTCGAACATAATGGGGCGAGTGCATTACTTCTTAAAAGTAGATCTTCTTCACCCTCAAAATGCATAACTGGAAAGCCAGATTTCCAATATAATTGCGTGAAATCTTTTAATAAAATGAACCCTACTAAAGCGCCCTCAGAGCCATGAAGATTTGTGAGTGCTCTTATTAAGGAAATAACGAGTCTAAAGTCCTTACCTGTGTCTAATAATTCAGCGCTTAAATTTAAAACTTTACGCCAGTCAGGTTCTTCTTCTGGAATAATGACATCGCCGTATTGTTGTTCCGATTTACCTTCCAACTCTTTTTCTAAGCTCAAAAACTTTTCTGTATAATCAATTTCAACGCCTTGAGGCATGGCGTCACTTATCGGTGAAACTAATTTATTGATATCAAGATTTAGTTGCATAGTGATTCATACTTGTTTGCATTTTTTAGGTTTTTTTTTGCTAAACATAAGTGGGTATAACGGGCACTTTGGAAAGCAGGATCCCAAAGAGGATGACCTCTTTCACCTGAAGAAAGCTCAAAGTTTGAGTCGAATTGTAAGGCTCTCTCAAAAGCCTGCGTGCATGTTATTTGCATATCATTTACACAGTATATAAACGCAAGGTATTTCAAAGCTTCAGAAATTATTTCGTTGTTTTCAGATTCCCAAATGATGGGTGAATACAGTTGTTCTTCTGATTTTAAATATTGGCCTTGTTCGTAATATTTTTTACCTTTTGCTAATGCGTTTTCTATTTTCTCTTGGGCAAACCGCAGTCTTTCGGCCTCATCAATCTCTTCTTGCGAGACGAGTTCTGTTTTGGTACAGCCCGCCAAAAAACAAGTAATTAATATAGCTGAGTATTGGATAATATTTTTAACCATTACTTACCACCTGAGTTATTTAAAGTGAAATTATGGTGTATTTTTATAGTGCTTTTTTTGTCTACTTTTATTTGTCGTTTATAGTTACTGTAACTTGAATTGATGATTTCAATCCGGTGTGTGCCTTTACTGAGCTTTACTCTTGTTAAGGGTGGTGATACTCCGACTTTTTTTCCGTCGACCCATACTTCACCCCAAGGTATTACATTAATGCTCAGCTCAGCTTCAACTTCATTTTCAGGTTTTTTAATTGCGGCAATAGTCTTTTTTATTGGTGTGTTAGCTATGAAATCATGCTTGATTTCGAGAGTTTGATCGTGTTTGATAATGACTTTTTGGCTGTAATCTTTTTTGCCTTGACTGGTCATTTTTATGGTGTACTCGCCAACAGGCAATTGAATATCACCATTAGCAGAGATGTCACCAGCACTCTCATTATTGATCCAAAACTTACCATTGGAGCTCGCTGCAATTTTAAGACGTCCCAAAGTTTTAAGTATGACTTCAGGCTGTTCTGCTTGGTCCGTTACTGTTTGTTCTTCTTTTAGAACTGGTAGTTCAGCACCTTTAGGTTCGATTTTATTTTTTTGAGCTGCTAATGCTGCGGGCTCAATGGTTATTATTTGTGCATTGTATTCATTGGCTTCAGATTGCTCAGAGAAGGTGTTGCTAGGTGTTAGTAAATCGTCTTTTTGTCTCTGACTTTGAGCGACTTTTTGGTGAGTTTCACTTCCTTCTTCAGTGACACTCTGCGATGTTTTTGATGTGTCTGTTTGTAGTGAAAAAACTCCCGCAATTATAATTAGAGCAGCAATGACTATTGATGTTTTTATAATTTTGTTTTCGTTATTATTGTTTAATGTGTTAATTTTGTTTGGATGATTTAATCCGTTGTTTTGTTTTTTATGAATTTTCTCACTAATGTATGTATTTTCGATATTTTTTTGTTCTGATGATTCTTTTATGGTGATAGGGTTTTTATTATTCAACAGTGGGTTGTAAATAACTGTTATATCGAGTTCGAGTAATTCTTTAAGAGCAGTAACTGTTTGAGGTCTTTCTGATATATTCAAACTTAAAGACTTGTTTATGCCTTGTAAAAATGCATCTGAATATGCTGGATATTTTTCTAATTTTAATGGCTCAAGGGTATCCTTGATTATTCTCGATATAGCAGCTGTTGGTGCTTTACCTGTGACCATAAAATAAATAACTGCGGCCATAGAGTACACATCAGACCATGGGCCTTGAGGTGTTGCTCTGTTATCGCTGTATTGCTCAATTGGAGCATATCCAGGCTTTAATATAATGGTGCTGTCGGTGTTTTCATCTTCTTTGCTGATGTTTCTAGCTGAACCTAGATCTAAAAGTACTGGGCTCCCATCAGTTTTTATTATTATATTATCTGGAGATATATCTCTATGATAAATTTTATTTTCGTGCAGTTCTTCAAGGGCATCAAGAAGTGGAATTAATATGCTTTTAATCCATCGTTCATTAACTATTTCATTGTTTTTTCTGACTATTTTTTTTAATGTATCACCTTCATATAAGGGTGATATTATGTAACCTGTTCCATTTTCCTCCCAACTCTCTATTATTTGTATAATTGATGGGTGACTAATGTTTTTTAATAATTCAATTTCTTTTAAAAAGCTTTCAAGACCAAGCTTGAAAAGCTCACTATTTTTTTCATTTATCAGTTCTATTTGTTGCGTTTCTAGCTCTCGGGTTGCGATGCTAGCAGGTAAATATTCTTTGGCTGCAAATACTTCACCTTGTTCATTTTTTACTTTGTACACAATACTAAAGCCACCAGAGCCGATGCTGGAAACTATAGTGTAGTTTTTTAATTTTTTGCCTTTGCTCAGGCTATACGGGATTTTATTTGACATTTTTAGTGTTTGGTTAAAGTTTCACCTATTTAAAGAATGTTTTTATACCACAATAAATAGAAACTGTGATTTGCATTGCTCAAAAGTGTGACCTTAGTTGCTATTATTCAGCGCTTAAGCGTAATGAAAATGTTTTGACGCAATGAGGTGGTTTGTGAGCGAAGTTCAATTCGAGGTAAGCGTTATCGCCTATAAAGGCGCGGTGACATCTGACACTTTCTCGGTCACTTTGGGAGAGCACTCTGTTGTTTCTGTTGGCAGACTTGGCGACTGTAGTCTTGTGCTGGATTGCCCAGAGCGTTTGGTCTCGCGCGTGCACGCTAAGATATTTCGATCAGCTAAGTCTGTAGTAAGTATTGATAATGTCAGTGCTGGTAGTGTTCTGGTGGTCAATGATAACGAGATTTTTCCGGGGCAATCGTGTGATTTAAATGCAGGTGACCGCATCCTGATTGGTCGTTTTGAGCTAAAACTGAATGAGGTGATACTTGAGCAATCACCTGAGCACAACGTCAGTAATGACAGTGAACAAATTATTCCAAAAGATTTTGATGCTTTCTTAGCAACTACTCTACGCAGTGATGAGTTGGGCATGTTGCAAGACAGTGATGTTTCTGATTTAGATAGTCTGTTTGGTAAGCAAAAAAATATTCTTGATGAAATTAGTGACAGCAATGTTTTGCATAATACGACGGTACAGGCAGTCAATGGTGAAGGCTCTGTTTTGAGAATGGTGAATGAAGAACGTGACCCCACTCGGTTATTTTCTTCAAAACAAGGCCTGCTGGATTGCCGTGACTCCACAGCAGAGCAGCGCAGCAATCTGCTTAGTGATATTGATGATTCATCTCCAGCACACAGCAGTATTCTTTCTATATTAGAAGGTGCTCCGTCTGCTCAGGATAATCTCGATGAGATTTTGGCACCAAGCTCTGCAAAATATCAAGATGAAGTTGGTCTGGCTACTGCAACTGTCTCAGGCACTTTTAATAAGCCCAGCTTACTTGCAGATTTTAATTTGGTAGATGCTCAGGAGGCTTCTACTCATAAGATCGAGGCCGAACAAGAAGATGACATTCAGGCTCAAACTAGTCAGCTGGCCGCAAAGTCTGGTTTGCTCGACGGTTTAAACTTTTTTGATGTGGACGCTGTAGAAGGAGTGAGCCCTGCACAAGAAAGCCAAACTCAAACAACTGATCAGACAGCCTCTTCTAATCTGCTGGCTGGCTTAAACGTAGCAAATGTTCAAAGCACTCAAGTGAATAATGAAACGTATGAGGTTGAACAAACAGAAGCAGTTGAACAGCAAGGTCTTTCTAGTTTGCTTGCCGATTTGACTCTTTTAGATGATTCGCGCTCAACTCATGCAAGTGCGGAAATACTGAATGAAGTAGAAACTCAAGAATCTTTACAGTCGCTGAGTAACCCCAAGCAACAAGCATCCGAACACAATCAATTGCATGCGCAGAAAAATAAGAAACTGCATGAACAAGAGGTTGAACAACAGCAGAGTATTCGGACGGATAATTCTATTCAGGTACTTACTGCTTTGGATTTGACAGGTGTTCCTCCTGTTAACAAAGTAGAGAATAAAGAACATGTGAAAATTCGAGGCCAATCGGGATCTCAAGATAATGCTGTTTTAAAACAGGCTTTCGCAAAAAGTTGTGGAATAAATCCTGATATTCTGCCTGAGTTTGACGTGAACTTTGTTGAAGAGTTGGGAGCCATTTTGCTTTTGATGACAGAGGGGGCTGTTCGACTTATTAGAGGGCGAACGGTAACCAAGCATGAAATGCGCGCTAACCTCACCATTATCGCGACAGAAGGTAATAACCCGCTCAAATTTGCACCAGACGCCCAGTCAGCGGTTATGCAGCTATTAGGTTATCGATTCCCAGGTTTTATGACCCCACAAGAAGCCATCGAAGATGCATTTAGAGATTTAGCTGCACATCAAGTAGGTTTGTTAGGCGGTGCTCGAAATGCAGTATATGACGTGATTGGCAACTTCAGTCCTGAGCGATTAGAGGAAAAACTAGAACCTCCTTCTTTTGTTAATAATCTGTTGCCATCATTAAGAAAAGCAAAACTATGGGATACCTACAATAAAAACTACAGCAATATTGCTGGCGGTGCTCGCGAGGAGTTTGAAGCGATATTCGAAGTTGCTTTTACACGGGCTTACGAGAGAGAAGTTGAGAATATAGAGCGAGAAGGCTAGTGAGCATTTTTGATGCAGGTGGGTTGAGAGTGGAGTATGCAACCCTGAGCCGTTTGGGAAAACGCTTGGTCAATGAGGATGCTTGCGGTTATTGGGTTGAGAACACTGGGGCTTGTTTTATAGTTTCGGATGGAGCCGGCGGTAATGGGGGCGGAGATGTTGCTTCTGAAATGGCAGTGAGAACAATGTTAAGTGCTTTTTCAAGCAGCCCAACTCTCGAAAGTACTCAAATAGAAGATCTTATTCATCGTGCAGATGCCGCCGTTCGTTATGGACAAAGTTTATCGCAAAATTTAAGTCGAATGAGTGCCACGGTAGCAGCGCTTTTTTTTGATGCTAAAGCTGAGTACGCGCAGTTGGGGCACTTAGGCGACACGCGTATATATTTATTCAGAAGGGGGCAGTGTTACCTCATGACTAAAGATCACAGTTTAGTTCAACAGTTTGTTGATGCGGGCTTGTTAAGCGATAAAAGCACCCGGGAGCATTCTGAGCGCAGTGTATTGTTTGCTGCGTTGGGCGGCGTAAAAGAATTTGCAGCCACAGTACTTGATGCTCCTGTCAAAATTGAAGAAGGCGATGTTTTTTTAATTTGTTCGGATGGCTTCTGGGAAGCTGTTGAGGAAGAAGACATGCTGAATTGTTTGGCCCAGGCAGATGCGGCAGAGGAATGGTTGGTTCGAATGGAGCAGATCTTGATTGATAAAAATTGTTCTGAGCAAGATAACTACACGGCGTTAGCCGTTTGGGCCGGAAGCCCTAATGATATAACTGTGCATTGGTCAGGAATGAATTTAGATAATACAAAAACAAGTTAATGAGAGACAGTACTTTGAAAAAAATCAGTAAATTAATAGTTCTTACTGCACTGGTTTGCAGTTTGAATGGATGTGCTTTTTTGTTTGGTGATAAGCAAGAGAAAAAGGAGTCAGTAAATATTTCTTTTGTCAGTCATAGCTTAGTAAACCCAGACTCTAATAGCCGTTCTTCGCCTGTAGCGATTTATATATATAACATAAATGATATTGAAGAATTTAGTGTTGTTGACTACTTTACCCTTGTGGAAGATTCTCAAACACAAGATAAGAGTGATTTTTATCAGGTTGATAACTTTGTTATATCTCCCTCAGAATCAAGAAAAAAAGAATACGTTTTAGAGAAAGATCAGGGAGCAATTGGTATCGTTGCTGCTTTTCGAGATCTTGAAAATAGTCAGTGGAAACTTATCGTAGATCGTAAAGAAATAAAAAGAGGTCTGTTTAAGTCTGTTCTGAATAGGAATTCAACTATCAACTTGAATATTGATAAAAACTCTATCATTTATCAAGTTGATTAAGAGGTAGTTATGGATAGTGTACAAAAAATTGTATGGTCAGAAGGAATGTTCTTAAGACCACAGCATTTTCAACAACAAGAACGTTACCTTGAATACTATGCACATAGCCGAAATTCGTCTGTAACATCCTATTTTTGGGGGTTTACTCAACTTAAAATTGATCGTACAGCGTTAGCTATCGGCAAGCTTGCTTTGTTGGAAGCTGAAGGCATTATGCCAGATGGAACTCCCTTTAGTCTTTCCGCGCAAACAACCTATGTTGAACCTTTAAGCTTGAAAGAAGGTGCCGTAGGAGAGATTGTCTATTTGTCATTACCTGTCAGAAGAGTCGGTGTTGCTGAGGTTGCATTTGAAGAGGGTTCATCGTTTGCTCGCTATAATGTGATAGAAGAAAAAACTCACGACATTAATACTGTGGCAGCAGAAGAGGTCGAGGTTCAAGTCGCTCAGCCTTGTTTGAGAGTCAAACTGGAAAGTGAATTAAATAATTCTTCTGTTAGTTTGCCTATTGCTCGAATATTAGAGTGCCGTTCTGACAAACAGGTCATTCTAGATGAAGACTTCATTCCATGCGTTTTATTTGCACAGGCTTCAAATACTTTGCATTTGATTTTAAAAGATGTGTATGGGTTGGTGAATCAGAGAGCAAGTATATTAGCTGAACGTCTACAGGACCCCCGACACGACAGTCTTTCCGGCATTGTTGAGTTTTTAATGTTGCAGTTACTTAACCGAGTTGATCCTGTGTTGTTACATATGATTAATTCTGCTGGGGTACATCCAAAAGAAATTTATGAGTTACTCATACAGGTAGCAGGAGAGTTAGCAACTTACTCTGTTGAAAGACGAGTAACAGATTTACCACAATATAAGCATGAAGACCTACAAGAGTGTTTGCCTCCTATTGTTGCTGAAATACGAAAAGTTCTAGTCACTGTATTGGAACAAAATGTCATTCAAATTCCATTTATTGATCATAAATATGGAATTAAAGTGGGTCAGATTAATGATAGAAACCTTTTGAAAGGTGCACAGTTTGTTCTTGCAGTTTCTGCAGCAATGCCATCTGAGGTATTAAGACAAACCTTCTTGATGCAAGTTAAAGTTGGACCGGTGGATAGAATCAGTGACTTAGTTAATCTACATCTGCCAGGTATTAAACTAAATTCTCTAGCTACAGCTCCTAGACAAATACCTTACAGCAGTGGGTGTCATTACTTCGAACTTGATACATCATCAGATTTATGGGAGCAATTACATAAAGCAACTGCATTAGCATTACACGTCGCTGGTGAGTTTCCTCGATTAAAAATTGAATGTTGGGCTATTCGTCACTAAAGCCGATAGTTCAATTTTATTACCCTGAGTGTCTGTTATGACTGTAGAAAGTAGTAGTGATCAAAATCGGGTATTTTCATTACCTAACCCTGGTGGTGATGCGCCGATATATAAGGAAAATAGAAGCGAACTTGATGATAATGAGTTCGCTTACGGTAGTAATCCTTTATTAGCTGTAGCTAATCCTTTAGTAAATTTAATTTACCAAATAAGAACATTAGTACAAATTTCAGAACCTGAAGAGCTAAGAAGCTACCTTGTCGCAGAAGTAAAGAAGTTTAGCTTAAGGGGTAAGCAAGCAGGTTTGGATGGAGATGATCTGATTGCGGCACGGTATTGCCTTTGTACCGTTTTAGATGAAACGGCTGCACAAACACCGTGGGGTGGCTCTGGCGTCTGGTCACGCCACAGTCTTTTGGTGATATTTCATAATGAAACTTGGGGCGGCGAGAAGTTTTTTCAGCTTTTATCGAAGCTTTTAGAAAGCCCTAAAGAGCACTTTAATCTTTTAGAGCTCATGTATTACTGTATTTGTATGGGGTTTGAAGGTCGCTATCGTGTGGCCACCAATGGCGCAACTGATCTTGAAGCCGTACGGTTGCGTCTTGCCGATACATTGCGTCAAGTTAAAGGTGAGCGCAGCAGTACTTTGTCACGAAACTGGAGAGGACTGAGTGGCCAGGCTGCGAAAGTTTGGAATATTATTCCCGTGTGGGTCACAGGTGTTCTGTCTGTTGTTTTGGCTGCTTTAATTTATTTATTTTTCTCATTCTATTTATCAAGTTCATCAGATGCTGCTTTTTTGCAAATAAGTCAGTTGCAGCTCCCAGAAGTCCCGCGCGTTGTTCGCAGCACCTATGATCCGAAACGATTAGCACGTTTTCTTGAACAAGAAATAACTGATGGTTTAGTGACCGTCAGAGAGACTGAAGAAGACAGCACGGTGACTATATTAGGTGATGGTCTTTATGATTCAGCAAGCGCAAATATAAAACAGCATTACATCCCGGTGCTAAGTCGTGTCGCTGATGCTCTTGCGCAAGTTAACGGAAGCGTTGAGGTCGTTGGGCATACGGATAACTTACCCATAAGAACAATACGCTACCCTTCAAATTGGGACTTATCCGTGGACCGAGCGCAGACGGTTGCTAATATTTTACGACAAAAGTTGCCTTCAGATCGTCAAATTGTTACCCAGGGTCGCGCCTCCGTAGAACCAATTGCACCCAATGATACGGCTGAGAATCGAGCTTTAAATAGGCGCGTTGAAATCACCGTGTACGTCACCCAGAATGATAATAAATACGAGATTAAGTAATGCGCTATTTGTTTTCCAAAATATTTAATCGTACTACCTTTGTTATATTAGGGTGGGTTCTTTTAGTTTTAGCTATCTGGTATCTAGGGCCATTGTTTGCTTTTGCAGATTGGCATCCCTTGGCGCCAGTTAAGACCCGAATAATCTTAATTTTAGTTATCTTAGCGATTTTGTTAATTAGATGGATTATTAAATTATTCGTCAGTCGAAGGATTAATGAAAGAATACTGAATGCAGCGATTGGTTTGCGTGAGCGTAATAAAGACAATCAGTTTGAAGGAAATGAATCTATTGTCGAGCTAAAGACGGGCTTTGAAGATGCTCTTAACAAGCTTAAAACGGTACGTTACGCCGATAAAAGCAGTAGTTTTTGGGGACGTTTGAATAAGAAATATATCTATGAATTGCCATGGTATATTTTTATTGGCGCGCCGGGCTCTGGCAAAACAACAGCTTTGGTAAATAGCGGCTTACGCTTTCCATTACTTGACGAGTTCGGTACAAAAAGCGTTAAAGGTGTTGGTGGAACGCGAAACTGCGACTGGTGGTTTTCCGATGAAACGGTGCTGTTAGATACGGCAGGTCGTTACACCACACACGAAAGTGACGCTAAAGCTGATAAAGAAGAGTGGACTGGCTTTTTAAAACTACTCAAGAAAGTGCGTCCAAAACAACCTCTAAATGGAGCAATCTTAACTGTATCTATTGCTGAGCTACTGGAATCATCTGAGGGCGAGTTGGAGGTGCACGCTGCACGACTTAGAGCGAGACTTCAAGAGCTCTACAGCACACTCGGTATAGCGTTCCCAATTTATATTTTAGTGACCAAAACAGACTTGCTGGGTGGCTTTAATGATTTTTTCTCTTCGTTGAGCAAAGAAGATAGAAAGCAGGTATGGGGTACCACATTTCAATATGCTAATGATCGTGTCAATAACGATGAGAATCTAGGCGAAAACCTGCAAGCTGAGCTTGATTTGTTATCAGAGCGATTGTTTGATCAGCAGATAGAGTTGATTAGGCATGAACCCGATCAGGCTAGACGCTCTTCAATCTATGTTTTCCCGCAAAACTTCTCTTCAGTGCTGCCGAAGATAAATACTTTTTTACAAAGTGTTTTCTCCAGTCATAGCTATGCGCAAACCGCATTGTTACGAGGCGTGTATTTTACCAGTGGTACACAGGAAGGCACTCCATTTGACAGAGTATTGAGTGCATTAAGTAAGGGCTTAGGTAAAGATCGACCCATAGTGATAAAGCCCAACCAAGGTGCTGGCAAGAGTTACTTTCTTGAAGGATTGCTCAGAAAAGTTATTTTCCCAGAGGCGCATTTAGTTGGGCGCAATGAGCAGGTCGAACGTCGTCAACGTCGGTTGAGTTTGTTTGGACATGCTAGCTTGGCTTTGCTTTTAGTCCTAGTTGTCTCCGCCTGGTTCTATAGTTTCGGTAATAATAAGGGTTATCTTAAATTTGTTGGTAATAAAGTTGAGACTGCAAGTAGTCATTCGAAGGCGCTTCATACCGACAATACTATCTTGGAGCTGCTACCATTTTTGACTTATATACACAGTCTGTCCGACGGCGTTGGTTTCTATGTAGAGGAACCGCCTAGAGGTTATACTTATGGGCTTTATCAAGGTGAAAAAGTTAATTCTTCTGTGCAGCTGACATATAATAAAGCGCTACAGCGCACTCTACTTCCTAATGTAGTAAGAAGATTAGAGTACTTGCTCAGTATTAGTGTTGAGTATGATGCTGAACTGACTTATGAAGCACTGAAAGCTTACTTAATGCTTAATGATAATTCCAACTACGAAGCAGATTTTATTAAGACATTTATTGGCTTAGATTGGAATAGAAGTTTGCCGTCTTCAGTTTCTAAAGAAGAATATGAAGAGCTTGTTCTTCACCTGAATAATCTGTTTACAGACAAGTTTGTTGCGTCACCTTATCCTCCTGATGAAGTGCTTATCAAACAAGTACGTTCTAAGTTAGCCGGCTATTCTTTCGCTCAGCGCAGTTATAACAGGCTGAAAAAAACGCTTGGCAGTGAACCTTACTCAGATTTTAATCTTGCGGATGCCGGTGGCCCACACGCGTCAAGAGTGTTTGCAAGAGTCAGTGGTCGACCAGTCACAGATGGAATCCCATTTTTATATACCTTTAATGGCTATCATGAGGTCTTTCTTCCAGAGGTAAACAAGGTCATTGGTCGACTTGAAAAAGAAGATGAATGGGTGTTGGACAAGCAGAATGTATCTGCTACTCAGGGTTTTACAGACGCAATTGATGGTAAATCTCAGCGTGATATTAAAAGACTTTATCTGCATGATTATGTTCGAATCTGGGAAGAGTATCTTACTGATATCAAACTTATCGAAAGTAAGTCAATGAGTGAAAGCATAGAAGTAGCACGAGTCTTATCGGCCCCAGACTCACCATTGCTGCAATTTTTTAAAGCAGTGTCCCGTGAGACGACTTTGATCAAACAAGACGAGAAGCGACAGGATAACTCCTCGTTAAAAAACAGAGCAGTTAATACAGTAAGAGGAGCAACGCACGATCTTGAACGTGTGTTTGGCCGTGTACCTCTGACGAGAAATTCAAATGTAGAACAACTTGAAAGAATTGTAGATGACCGGTTTGAACCGATCCGACGACTTGTTGGCTTGCCAGGTGGAAACTCACAAATGGATTCTATGATTAAGTTGTTTAGTGATATGTACATGAGCTTAACCAGTATTGAAGCAGGTCTGCTGCAAGGTGGTGGTGGCGGTAATTCTTTAAGCGCAACACAGAGAGAAACATTGCGTCGCATTAAGTCAGAAGCTGCTCACTTGCCTATGCCATTAAAGTCAATGCTTGATGATTTAGCTGATACCAGTACAGCGCAAGCGGTTGGCAGTATGCGAAGAAGCTTGGTTGGTGAAATGGATAGTTCTGTTGGCCAGTTTTGCCGTCAAGCAGTGAGTGGCCGATACCCCTTCAGTCGTCAGTCAACACAGGATGTTACGTCCTCTGACTTCGCTAAGCTCTTTTCAAAGCGTGGCATTTTTCAGCAGTTTTTTGATCAGCACTTAATGCATACCGCTGATTTGTCAGGAGCTAACTGGGTGTTACGCCAGCCGGGTGGAGTATTGATTCCGCTACAGTCTTTCCAGCAGGCTGCTAGAATTCGAGAGGTGTTCTTTCCGTCCGCTGGTGTTGTTCCGGAGTTAGACTTCAAAGTCAAAGTGTTAGAAATGGATGCTTCTATAACGCAAATTACGCTGGACTTTGACGGGCAGGTTTATCGTTATTCACATGGTCCGCAGTTGCCAATGAATATCAGCTGGCCTGGACCAAGAGGTTCAAACCAGTTGCGTATTGAAGTCTTGCAAGGTGGGCGAGTGGTTGGTTATGTTACCAAAACTGGACCTTGGGCTCCTATTCGACTGATTGATTCAGGAAAAACAACATCAGTAAGAGGATCAGAGCGTTTAGAGACAACATTAGATATAAACGGTAAAAGAGTTGTTTTGGAGATTGTGGCCAGCAGTGTGCAAAATCCCTTTACATTAAGAGAGCTTGCAACCTTCTCTTGTCCTCGGAGTTTGTAAAAATGCTGTCAAATTTTTTTAAATCCTCTGCGAAAAACCCAAATTCAACCAGGGTTTTGGACTCGGAATATGGGGTTTACGGTAAAATCCCATCGGTTGGGGATTTCTTCAGTCGAGGTTTGCCTCGCCAGGATATCGTCGCGGTTGATCACTGGCTGCAAGAGGGGATGGTCGCACTGCAAGCTCTGCGTGATGACTGGCAAGCGACCTATTTAATCGCGCCGGTGTGGAGGTTTTTGATACCAGCTGGTGTTCTGGGAAGCTCAGCAAAGTCTGGGCTTGTTATGGCTAGTGTTGATAAAATTGGACGCTATTTTCCAATTGTGGTTTTGGCCTCCCATGAACAAATTGATGATCGTCTTTTGCTAAAAATAGGCCCGGCCTTGCACTCTTTAAGTGTGCTATTACCTCGAGTGATTTATGAGCGTCTTGCCCCCGACTTGCTCTTTGCGGAAATTGTCTCTTTGCTGGGGGAGCTCTCTGAATCTACAGGTTCAAATGAGGCTTATTACAATATACATCCAACTAAGCAACGATCTTACTGGTGGGCTGTAAACCAACAAGGACTTAAAACTTCGATTCAACACGCCGGTGCGCTAAACGCAGAGTTATTTAAAAAGCTTTTTGGTGTTCGATGTGAGTTTCTATGAGCTCGGAGCTTTCAGGCACAAGGGTTTATTGAACGTTATGTCGTGGACATCAGTTTGGCAGTGCGAGTGGTTAGTAAAAACAGTACAACTTCTAAAGATTGACTTAACAGATGTGCAACTTCACAAATTTAGTCTCTGCTGATTGTGGCTTGCCTATCTGATCGCGATACTACGGCGCAGTCATTATTGGATGGACTGGAGTCATACCTTGAATCGTACGTTAAACGTCAGCACAGTTTTTGGCGATGATGCTTTGCGTTTCTCTTCTCTAAAAGGTCGAGAAGAAGTTTCTCGTCTTTTTGAGTTTAATGTCATTTTAAAAAGTGAACAAAAAGACTTAGACCCGCAAGCCATTTTAGGTACACCTGTCACTGTTGAAGTGGAATTGGCCGGCGGTGCCAAACGTCACTTGAACGGGCAATGTGCGCATTTTATGTTGGCAGGTAAAGAGGGACGTCATTACCTGTATCACGCGCGCTTAAAGCCTTGGCTTTGGTACACCGAACGGCGCAGTGATTACCGCATTTTCCAAAACATGCTTGCGCAAGACATGATTCAGCAGGTGCTAGGGAATTATCCCTTTTCGTTTAAGTTTTTATTGACCCGCCAGCATCGCGAGTGGGAGTACTGCGTGCAGTACGGCGAAACAGATCTGAACTTTGTCATGCGTATGATGGAAAACGAAGGCATGTGGTTCTGGTTTGAGCACAGTGCAGGCGAGCACACACTGGTCATCAGCGATGATTTGGTGATGTGTGAGACCTACCCGAATTATGCTGAAGTACCGTATTTTGATCCCGACTTTACCTACCCAGATGAAGACTATCTAGACACGTGGGCCGCTGGCAGTGATGTCACTACCGGTCAGTACATGGCGCATGATTATAATTTCACCATGCCCCGCTCTGATCTGCCCACGCAGCGTGATAATAGTTTAGAACACGCCCACGGCAGCTATGAAGTATTCAATTACCCAGGTGGCTATTGCAACACTGATGAGGGCGAGCAGTATGCGCGCACCCGTTTAGAGGAACTGCAAAGTATCCGTAAGCGTGGTTTCGCGTCAGGAAGCGCGCGCGGTATGGCACCGGGCTACTTGTTTAACCTCCTACGTCATCCTGCCGGCAGTCAGAACCGTGAGTATTTCATTGTCGCCGCGAACTACCACTGGGTCGATAACGACTATGAAGCGACCAGCGCAAGTAGAGAGCATCTATTTCGTATTGATCTGGAAACCCATTGCAGTGATCAGCCTTTCCGCGCTGAACGCCTCACCGCAAAACCGAGTTCTTTGGGTCCTGAAACTGCAACAGTCACAGGACCAGAAGGACAAGAGATTTACACCGATGAATACGGGCGAATTAAAGTCTCATTTCCTTGGAACCGGTACTGCAGCAAAGACGAAAACAGTTCGTGTTGGATTCGTGTGTCTCATCCGTGGGCGGGGGCGGGTTTTGGTGGCATCCATATTCCTCGCATTGGCCAAGAAGTTCTCGTTGATTACCTTAATGGCGATCCTGATCGTCCTGTGGTTACCAGTCGTGTCTATAACGCCTTTCAAATGCCACCTTGGGAGTTACCGGGAAATGCCACGCAGTCAGGGTTTTTAACCCGTTCCAGCCTAGATGGCGACTCTGATAATGCCAACGCATTGCGCTTTGAAGATAAAAAAGGTGCTGAGCAGCTGTGGATTCACGCCGAACGTAACCAAGACATTGAAGTTGAAAATGATGAGACGCATTGGGTCGGTAACGATCGCAGTAAAACCATTGATCGCGATGAAACCACTCAAGTAAAACGTGACCGCACCGAGACAGTGGATCGCGATGAAACCATCACCATTCATGGTGACCGTAAAGAAGAAGTGGACGGTAACGAAACCATTGATATCCACAAAAATCGCACGGAAACAGTGGATGGTAATGAGAAAATCACCATTCATAAAAACCGCACTAAAACAGTTGATAAAAACGAAACCGATAAAATTGGTGGTAACTGGTCAACCACCGTTAGTAAAAACAAAACTGAAATGATCGGCATGCTCAACGTCAAGACGGTAGGGATGGCCTATAACGAAAATATAGGCATGGCTCATGCATCCATTGTGGGTTTGCAGCGTTTAGAAGTGACAGGTTTTAATAAAACTGAAACGGTCAGTGGTGGACGTTCTGCCAATGTGAGTAAAAGTGATGCGTTGACTGTTGGCGAAGAGCTAAAAGTTCAAGCAAAACGTGTTGAAATCAATGCCAGCGATGAAATCTTACTGATTTGTGGAACCAGCAGTATCAAGCTCACGCCAGAGTTGATTGAAGTGCTTTCTACTTTAGTGAAAATTAATACCTAATCGTTTAAGGACAGAGCAATGAATGGAATGCCCGCAGCGCGCCAAGGTGATGAAGTCGCCGGTGGTGTAATTATTACTGGCTCATTAACCGTATTGATCGGCAGTCAAGGTGGCGTGGCCTGTTCGGTGTGTCCGGGCGGCATGAAGGTGGGCAGCCCGGTTAACCCTTCGCTGGGCGCTAAGGTATTAAGCGGTGCTAGTGAATTGGATTTTGCTTTGCCGGGCGCTATGCCTTTGGTATGGCAGCGTCAATATAGCAGTTATGTGAATGCTGAGCATGGCGGCGCGTGCGGTTTATTAGGTTATGGCTGGCATTTACCGTTTGAGATGCAATTGCAGCTTGAAGGCGACAGAGCGTTGTTATTTGACAGCAGTGGACGCGTTATTCGTTTTGAAAAAGCTTTACAGCCGGGCGAAGCGATTTTCAGCACCAGCGAAGATCTTTGGTTGCTGCGCGGTGGTGCGCGTAAAACCCATGCTGATGTTAGTCCTGACTGGCAGCGTAACCCTCTGTTTGCGCATGTGCCAAACGAGTGGGCGCAGCGCGACGATTGCATCATTGCTGTGAGTGGTACTGCTCAACAGCAATGGTTGTTTCAGCCGTTTAACCACCCCTTGCTGGGTGCTGAGCGCTGGTTGTTACAGGCTCGGCGTGATCGCTTTGATCGCGAGCAGCGTTATGCGTACGCTGAAGTCGAGGATATGCTGCGCGATTCACTGGGCGTGGAACACAAGCTCAGCTATCCATGGCCCGTATTAACGCAGATTACCGATGGCGTGGGCCGTCGTTACCAACTGCATTACGGGGCTTTACATGCTAAGGCATGGGATGCCGAGGCTATCAAGAAACAACAAGAAAAATCTGCCTTTAATCCGATGCAGGCCACAGCCAATGGATTTAAGGACCAAGCAGGCTGGCAGCCTGATTCTGGCTGGCGGTTGATGGAAATTACGGTCAGCGACCCGCACCTCACGAAACAGCCGCTCGTTCAGTACGGCTACAGCAGTGCTGGCGATTTAATTGAAGTGAAAGACCGTTACGGTCGCGTCACGCGGCGCTTTGCTTATAAAAATCACCTGATGTTCGCTCACCAAGAACTGCAAGGCCCCGAGCATACCTACAGCTACGAAGCCGATTTACCCGGCGCTAAGGTTCTGAATCAATACAACGAACAAGGCCTTGATTATCAGTTTATCTAT
>SMES01000027.1_pt1 | contig 33772 bp, 22 predicted proteins | sample 2456241 | NCBI WGS metagenome assembly SMES01 (sample SAMN10132598, study PRJNA489261) | soil metagenome | isolation source: day1 antibiotic-silty clay loam soil | place: USA | reverse complement strand
GTTGGTGCGGGTTTGTGATGATGGTGGGGATCAATATCGATTTGGGTTTAATGGGCAGGAGAAGGTGAATGAGGTGAGTGGAATGGGGAATCATAATACTGCTGAGTTCTGGGAATATGATACGAGATTGGGGAGGAGGTGGAATGTGGATCCTGTTGTCAAACCATGGAGAAGCTCTTATGACGCATTTGATAACAGTCCGATTTGGAAATTAGATCCTAATGGAGATGATGATTATTTCCATTCAAATGGTCTGTTTTCACATAGTACGAAAAATGGATCAAATATTTACTTACAAACATCTGAAGGGAATAAGCTGATGACAGAGGTGAATTTAAAGTTACCTCATAACAGAAAATCTGTTGCAAATATTGTAGGTCATTATGCTAATGAAGTTGGAATTCAATATCAATCTAAATCAAGTGATAAGGGAGTTGTAGGAATAAAATCTCGAGGAAAGTCATCAAATAGCGTTGCTGCATTCATTGAAGGAAATAATATTTGGGTGAATGCTCAGGATTATCAAATTAATCAACAGTTGTTTGATTTAAACAATTTGAAAAGTGTATTAATTCATGAAAAGGCTCATAAAGAAAAAGGACATGGTTTTGCTGATTGGATATGCTAACTTAGCCTGCACTACAAGTTAAGTACAAAATCTTAATTTTGCACTATGACACAAAATAGAAAACGCTATGATACAGCTTTCAAACGACAAGTTGCCGAATTAAGAAAAGAAAGGATCCATGAATTAGAAAAGAAGTTACATGATGTAGAGTTAGAACACGAGATATTAAAAAAAGCACTTAACTTTTTCTCCTAAGTGTGGAGACAAGTCTTTAAGGAAGTCATCCTTCAACTTTTCAAAATCAGGTAACTTTGATTGATTATTTTAGCCATTGATTGGTTTTTTTGTATATTTGTAATGGTTGGAGCGGAAACGTGACTACCACCTGGTAAATAGGCGCTTTATGCGTCTATTTGCGTTTTTTAGAATAAGCCATTTATTCTTTGTGAATACATGCTAAAGCCAGATTCATTAATACTCCTGTCTAGCTTTATTATATTGTTTCCTCCTTAAATAATTTGTCTCCAAAGCTACTAACGAATGATGATAAGAGGAGGAGTGACGAAGGAGTTTTCCCTTCTTATCTAATGTTAGTACTTGTTTTCTTTCAATTTCGTTATCCAATCGATTACTTCTTTTGACTCGGCAAAACCAATAGGATATTTTCTGATAGACACTACTTTCTTACCAACTGGTGCTACCTTTGAAGTTGTAGCAATCAGTCCAAATTCAGCCTTTTCATAGTCAACATCGGAATATAAAGCCTTCACCGTATTGACTTTTACTTCATTTGACTCCTTATGACGTTTACACTGTATAATAATAAATGGACTTTCTTTTTCATCTTTATATATTCTTACATCAACTCCACCATCATTTGTTCCTGGACCTAATACAACTTTGAATCCATATCTATTAAAGAATTCTGCCGTTAACCTTTCAAAATTTCGCCAATGCATAAATTCAACTCTTTCAGGATTTGCCGCTAAATAATTGATGAATTTTTGATCAAGATATAAGTCTTCATATTTTGGGATTAACTCCTTTTCAAATAGATCTTCAACTGAATGTCCCCCATCCCATAAAATTCTTTCTAAAGGTACTATTCGGTTTGAGAGTTTTCTCATTTCATGTGTAGAATCAAGAATTTCAAGAATTAATTCCTCTGGCCCAAGATGCTTAGACTCTGAAATAACTTTATCTCTATCATAAAATCCATCTTTACTATTGGTTGTCATTATAGAATGTACTTGATAAGAAACACTAATTGGATCTATTTCATCACTTTCAAAACTTAATAATCTTTCCATATGACCCTTAATATCTGGAAATGTTCTTTCAACCTCACCTAGTTTTTTCCTAACTGTTAAAACAATTTCATCAAAGGTTTCGGATCTAATTCTTTTTTTCTTAGACTTATCTCTTTCGTAGTTTAGAAATGGTGAATCTTCTGCATACTCCTTGTTTACAATATCACACAACTCAGCTTCTGACAAAACAAAACCAGTTTTTATCATTATTATGTCAAGCATGGTTTGGACAAATAATTCCAATTCCAAAGTAATTCCACCCATATATTTTACTCTCTTTAAATTTCAATTTACTGCTATATACTTTAGTCTTCCTTATTTACTTCTAATTAGTACTAACATATGACTAAACGCAATTGTGTTTATACCCTAAATAATTCATACAACTTTTTCAGATAGGAGTCATATAATCCTACCTGCCACCTCTTAAACATATTAACAATTTACCAAACCAAAACCTAACTTTTAGTTAAATTTGCTTTTTGATAAATACTCAAAATCAAATAATTCCTTAGGGTGAACACCTAATCCTATCGCAATACAAAATAATATTCCTAGCGAAGTACTGTTTTCTGCATTCGAAACTCTATAGATTTATTTCAGCTTTAAATTGGTATAAGCAGCGACAGTAATTTGCTTTTTAATGATCGAGTTTTCGCCAAAAAACTAGAGAAAAATGCTAAGTAACTGTAAGTCAAGAGAATAAAAAAACGACAGGATTGTAATGGAAGAGTTATGGGGTGGCGTTAATCAAATCACCCATTAATAAAATTGAATATAAAAAAAGAACTGTTTTTTTGGCTAATACTTAGCGTCAATCAAGTAATAAGTACGTTGTATACCCAAATGCAGCAGTAAAACCAGTAAATCTTTCTTCCCAAATAGATTATTTCATCTCTTTCCCCATAGGTAACTCCGGATCCGTCAACATGGTATTCAGTGTTGGCCTATCGGCACACCGAATGCTTAGTTATTGTAGTGCGTTTTTTATCCATTATTCTTTAATAGTTACGTATTCCTTTTCAGTTCGGTTATTTGCTAAATAATAAAAACTTATTGAGATTGTAAAGCATAAAATCCACGCAATTAATTCCGCTGTTAATTGGTAATATCCGTTATGTTTCCAATTATTCATAAATAAATAAAAAATTGGCGTTGTCAGTGTGAGAACCAAACCTGTTGTAATTAATTGTAGTTTTTTATTAGGAATAATTTTTTTCATTCCGGTCACAATTGGGTAATACAAAATCAAGCTTATAATTATCGATAACCAATTGTAAAATATGGCAACAGAAAACATATTCCATAAACTCATATTGGGTGCTCCTGGAAAATTACTTATCGTTTCGGGAAGATAAGTTTCGTTAGTAAGATTGTATTTCATTATCTCGAAATATATTATCATAAAGGACAAATCCTTAATCGCAATATGGATTGGAAAAAGTCTAAATCCGTTCATTTTCATTTATTCGCAATGTTTTTTTTAAATGCACTACAACGACCCGGCTAAGAAACGTAGGGCAGTTTGAAACTCTGTCCTTTCAGTATAACACTTAGCCAAGCCAAATATTTTTATAATTATTTTTCTTTTTTCGTTATCAAATTTTGGTTTGGCGAACTTGATTAAAAGCTATGAACCTTTGATTTACCACCAAAACCCCTATGTTTTTTAGCCATTGTTGGGCGTATGTGCTTTATTATTTTCTTTCAATTGGTCCATCATAAATTATTTCTCCTGATTTTCCCACGCTATTGTCATAAACTACTACTTTGAATTTGTCAGAGTCAATAAATGAATATGAAGGAAACTTTTTGAGAAATTCTTTGGTTGAAATCATTTGTATTTTGTCATTAGCTTCAATTACCTTAAAGTTTGAAATACTCTTTATTTTCAACGGCAATGTGCCATTGTATAGGTTATTAATGTCACGCGAATAAAGTCCGTCCATAATTTCAAATTTATCAGGAACGGCATTGATTATTTGATAGTGAAATAAGTATACGCTTTGAGCATCTGTTGAATAGCCTTTTTTTAGTACATTGAAAGATTTACTATCCGCATTATTAATTATCCGCCCTTTATAAAAAACGTTTGAATCATCTTTTGCATACTCATTATTGATTACTTGAAATGTTTTTGGGTCGACTTGTAGATTTCTAATTCTTTTTCCTGCTCCTTCATCATAGGTTATATAAGACCATTGATTGTCTATTTTTTCATATCCTGAGTTACACCCTGGTAATAAAAATATTAGCACCAAAAAGGAAAACGTTAATAATAGGTTTGGCTTTAAAATCATTTTTGTTGTTCATTAAATTTTTGAATTACAACATTCATCATGTGATTCTGAACTCTTTGATAAGTTCGATAAATATCGTCTACACTTGTTAACGGTATTTGAGGTACATATGAAGCTGGTAAATAAGTGATATTACCTTCTGCTTTTATGCCAACTTTAGACTGATAATAGTCAACGGCTTCTCCTTGAACCACATATGCTGTAATATTAGCTTTCGAGTTTTGAATACCTAATAAGTTTTTAGTCGCATTACTTAAACCTGCGGCATTAAATGTTACGGCTTTTCCATTGTCAACAGATAATGCTCCTGCACTTGCTAATCCACCACCTAATGAATGCCCTGTAAATGAAACGCCTTTATAATCCATACTTGTAATCTTGGCATAATATGAAGCTTCAACATATTGATACGAGGCACCAACTAATTGCCAAATGTCTTCTGCTGCGTCTGTACCGTCTTGAGTTCCTGCGGTTGCATAAATATATTGGGTAGCACCATCATATGTGCCTTGGTACAAAACACCCCTGTAACCTGTTTCTTGATTTTCATCAACTCTTATAATTTCCCATCCATTGCTCGAAATATCGCCAACAACTCCATCATATGAATGGTCAGCTAACGGTACATAAGTTTCGTCAGAGCATTCAGGACACCTTCCATCAGGGTCTGTATAATAGACGGGATTATTCCAAAAAGCGGAGTAAGGAGAACGTCCAACTTGATTCGGGTGATTTGCAAGAGGGTCAACCGAATACCATTTCATAGCAGTTGGTTCAAGTAATACTGTTTTAAGCAAACTATCTTTCTCATCGTAATAAGACAAAGTAAATTGTTCTTTGTCTAATTCTATATAATTGACTTCGTTTGTTGAATCTGTACTAAATGCTCTAAAGGTTACTTCGGGTAATTTCAACATTTCCTTTTTCTGACTCGAAGGGGCAAAGCTGTCATAAGGAGTTTGAGCAAAAGAAACATTAGTAGCGGTTGCGATAGCAACTGCTACTAACAATTTTTTAATGTTTGTTTTTTTCATTGCTATTAATTTTGAGTTTGTGAATGTTTTCCGTTTTCTATCTGTTGTACCTTTTCTCTGTATTGTTCGGGAGTCAATCTTGAATATCCCATTTTATTGATAAAATCGTCAGTTTCTTTCACTTGGTCAAGCAAGGCAACAAGTTCAGGATAAGAGTTAATTTGATTGTAGTCATTTAATCCTTTTGCTTCCATTTCTTCGTCAAGTCTGTATTTAATTTCGTCTCTTTTCCAAAGTTGCAATAAACTCACTTCTTTGTATTTTAATCCTATTTGATATGCTTTTTTAACGACTGAACCATAATACTTACCTGTTTTCTTTTCATAATAGTCCATTAAGTCGCTCAAACAAAGTACAAGTAGTTCTTTTCCGTCAAGTGGTTTCATATAAAGTCCGCTTTCCATTCCTGCATCTGAAACATTAAAAGATTCCATGATAAAACTGGTTCTTGAAAAAGTGCCGCTTGTCAATTCAAGATTCCACCATTTATCTTGCTCGTCTTTGTGTTTAATATAGCAATGTAGAGGAGCGATTGAAACAAAGGCTTCAACATTTACTTCGTCTGCTAATATTTTGTAGAGATAGGGTAATGAATGGCAATTTCCTTTTTTTGTTTTAAGTAAGGTCGAAACCATGAAACTTTGGTAGTCATCATCGCCCATAAAGTTTTCAAAATCATATTGCATGGGCTGATTTTTATTTTGTGGAATCTTTTCAGTCATGTAAGTAAAGATTGCCCAATTTCCTGCGGTCTTAAATTGTTGAAGTCCTTTTGCAACAATCATTTGATTGATGTTGACTGTAATCGAGTCAATTAGTTTACAAAAGTCTGCATAATTAAGTTGACCGTCATAGTAAGCATTTTCAGTTAAGAAAACGGCTCGTTTAAAGTCAATCGGTTTATGTCCTTCAAGCATTTGAGTTATTTCATCAACTGCTTCTTGAAAGTATTGCTCTGATTTTTCTTGTCCGTATGTGGTCAAAAAAGTTAGAAATACCAAAAGTGTCAATCCTATTCGATTCATTTTCTATGGGTTACAGTATTTTTTGCATTACGCCCAACATAGGGCTAAACGCAATTGCGTTTACATCCCTTATAGTCCTACTACTTTTTTTAGATAAAATCCTACCTACCACCTCTCAAACATAATAATAATTAACAACTAACCAAACCAAAACCCAACCTTTAGTTAAATTTGCTTTTTTGCTAAAATTAAAAATTAAATAGCTCCTTAGGATGAACACCTAATCCTTTCACAATACAAAATATTATTCCTAACGCAGTACTGTGTTTTGCATTCAAGCTCTATAATTTGTTTCTATTTTAAATTGATATGGGCAGCGAGAATCATTTGCTTTTTAATGATCGAGTTTTCGTCAGAAAACTGGAGAGAAATGCTAAGTAACAGTAAGTAAAAATAAACATTAAAAAATGACTGTTTTTTGACTAATACATAGCGTCAATAAAGTAATAAGTACGCTGTATGCTCAAATGCAGCAGTAAAACCAGTAAATCTTTCTTCCCAAATAGATTATTTTATCGCTTTCCCCATATGTAACTCCGGATCCGTCAACATGGTATTCAGTGTTGGCCTATTGGCACATTAAATACTTAGTTATTGGACATAGTTTTTTATTCTCCTTTTGTTGTTGCACTTTTTATAATTTCGATTATTTTATTATTAGATTCAGCTTCTCCGTCTGCTTTTAAATATCCAGTTTGTTGATTTGAAAAAATAGAATGGGTGGTCTCTAATAGAATTGCATTTTTAGTTTGGTCATCAGCACTTGCTGCATTCGAGAATGTTTCAAAGGTGCTTAATGCATTCTGTCTGTGCTTATTCATTATAGAATTGTGCTTATGAGCTTTATAATTTCTATTCGTAATTGACAAACCATAAAATAATGCAGTTAGAACAACAATTTTAGTAATTGTAAATTGCACAATTTCACTATTCTCTTTAAAGTAAAGACCAAGAAATGCAAGTCCGATAGCAACTAAAGCAATTGCAATTAGAATGTTTCTTGTATAACCTAGCCATTTTTTAGCTTCAGTTTCGTGATATTCAGACTCTGATTTAAAAACAGAGGAGTGTTTTGAAACACCTGCTTTTATCGCAAAACTTTTCGCATTTTCGATTATATCATTTAATTCCTTTAGTTTTTTTTCACTTTCCTCTTTTGATTTTGCTCTTTCAGTTTCCAAATCCGCAATAAGTTGATTCATTTTTGACCTTTCTAACGATAAGTCATTACTATTCAAAAGCCCAACTGAAAGAACAGGTATTGAATGAGTATAATAATTGTCATAACTATTTTGAATATTCGTAATTAGTGTGTTACGAGTGTTTACAGCATTATTGACTGCAGCATTAAAAGTTTTTGCTTGGTCAAAATAAGTAATGGCATTGTCAATTTCTCCATTGAATGCTTTTAGTAAATTGTAAGGAACCTCTCGTAGGTTTACTTCTTTTACTCGTTTGAAAAGGTCTATAGTTTTTACAAAAAAATCTTCAATTTCCTTAAAACTAAATTGAGTACCTAACTATTCTTCACGAGTTAACTCTTCTATTGAATAGGACAACATTTTTTCAAGTCGTTCATTTACTTGAGAAAGAGTAGCTTGAAATTGTTCTGGTGTTGCCATTTTATTTTATTATTTTAAATTATGCTGTATAACGTCTGACCAGCTTGCCGAAGTGGCGGATTTTTAACGATAAACTTCAATCGAAGAACGAACTTTGAATTTTCCTAAAATGTTCAATCAAAGCACTTTACCCGCCATTTTGGCAAACTGGCTGTTAGCCGATCGCCCGTTATTCGTTTAACCAATTTAATGCTTTTTCAGTTATTCCTTTGTACCAATCTTTTTCGGATTTTACTTTCTCCGCTAATTCGTTAGAATATTCAAAAAATGCTTGAACGTGTTTTGGTTCGGGGATATAATCAGCTTTATAGGAGTCTTCTACCATTTTTAAAAATATATTCAACGGTAATGGTATAATTGTAGAAGTACCTCCGTAATAGCTAATGTTTAATTTATGTAATCCATAAAAATGAGCAATTACTGCTTCATTAATTTTAGGAGCAATAAAAAGACAATAAGTGGGTTTTTCCGTTTCTTTTTTTAATTTTGCAAGGTGTCTTGTTACGGGTTCTCCTTCCGTTTCATATTGCCTTTGACCACTTTGTAAAGTAACTTCCACAGCTAACCCGAAACTTTCATAATCGCAAACAATATCTGCCATATTGCCTTGAGCTGTTGCCATTGGATTTCCAAAATCATCAAATTTTAAATTAGCTTTAATATTACCGCCATCTAACATTGTCATAGCTCTCCAAGTGTTCCATTCGAGCATTAAGGGAGCGTCATATAATTCTTTGTCTAAAATTTGAGAAAAAACAGTATTGATGTCGTCAAATAACTTATAATCTTTGATTTCTTTAGTTTGTTCAGAAAGTATTTGCTCTTTTCTTAGTTCTAAATTGTCAGCATATATCTCTTTTAATTCTAATAAGCTAATTTCATCACTTATCTGAATATGAGGGAATTCAGTATTGATTTTATTTTCTAAATAATCTCTATCGTCTGTATATAATGCTGGCAAGGTCGCATTTCCAAGATAATTGATGTATTGCTTTTCATTATCAATAAATTTTGGTTCTCTTTCTGTGTTTTTTAGGAAAAAATCAACTTCAGCAATTTTTTCAGGAACAATTGATAGTGATTTGCCTATATGAGAAACATTTACCATTCCTGTAGCTCTCAGGTATCTAAAACAAGCATCTGCATAATCTCTCATATTACTTGCTTTTGTTTTTAGGAACTTCTTTATAGAGTCGTCTCTTGTTTCTCGTGTCTTAGTTTCGCCCTCTCTTATTTCATCCTCATAAATTGCTGTGAGTTCTTTTTCTAAATATTCTGCTCTAAACTTCTTATACTTGCCTTGATTCTTAGCTTTTAGCAATCTAAAATGTTCGATTTTATCAACAATCTTGTCAAAATCTCTATAATCAACCAATTGTAAACCGAAAATCATCAATTCATCGAACTTTAAAGAGCCAAAGTGTCTTATAAGCTTAAATATTTCTAAATATGGTTTTACCCAAAAATTAGCTGCTTTATTATTGGGTTTATGAAAAGGAGATGGTACTTGAAATTTTAATAATTGGCGTAAAAAAACTTCTTCTTTTCTTTTACTGATAACTAATTGTTTCCCTGCTTCTGTAAGTTTTATTTTAGGTGATAAAATAACAAAACCCAAAGATTTTGGTGCACGATTTATTCGGTCCCTAGCACTAAAAGCTGGGTCTTTAGCTCCCTTTCCATTAAAGAAGTTTTCTTCTCGTAATAATTCCATAAAAGCCACTTGGTTTTCATTGTTCCATTTTTGACCTTCAAAATTTGCGTTTAATAATTCAATCTCCGGTATCATCTTTTCCGGAGTTCTTGGAGAGGTAGTTACAAAAATTACTTTACTACTAATTGTTGCCATATAAAAATTAATAAGTTACTGCGTGTTCTATTTGTTCAAAGTTAAATTCAGGGCGATATTTTTGGGCAACATTTCCATAATTTGAAACTAAAATATGGTTTGCCGATGATTTGAAACGATTTCTGATATTAACGGCATACGATTTACCGTATTCATCAACAATTAAATCACCGTATAATTCTTCAATTAACGGAGTGCGTCCGATAACCATAAGTGCTTTACACTTTAAATCTCGAAAGTTTTTAGCTAATTCTCTTTGGTCTTCTTCAGTAAAACCATCTTTATATTCACTATTTCCATAATCAGAAAAAACACAGTCATATGGTGGGTCTAAAAACATAAAATCTTCTTCGGTAGCTTTTATAAAAATTTCTTGGTAATCCACGTTATAAATTTCAGTGTTTTCTAATAATTTATAATGCGAGTTTGTTATTAATGACGTGTTGAAGTTTTTATATCGTCCGTATGGCACATTAAATTCTCCTTTTGAGTTGTATCGCACCATTCCTGAGTAGGCGGTTTTGTTTATGTAAAAATAAATTGTTGCATCTGAATATTTTTTTTCAGTAAGATTATTGAACATATCCCTCATTTGATAATAAAAGGGTTCATTATTATCTTTCACTCTTTCTGTTGGATTTTCTGCCTTTAATTTCTCAAAATCTCTTCTATTAGCCTTATATATTGTTTCAATTTCTGATAGTTCTTCCCTTATTGTTTCATAGTTCGCTTGAATTCCCTTATAGAAATTCATTAATCTTGTGTTGATGTCATTTATTATAGCCCTTTTAGGTGCTAAATGAAAAAACAATGCACCACCACCAAAAAATGGCTCTATGTATTTCCCTTTAAACTTAGGAATATGCTTAATTATCTGTGGGATTTCTTTAGATTTCCCGCCTCTGTATTTTAATAAAGGTTTCATACTTTTGATTTTTTACGTTCATAGTTGACGATACTTTCAGCAACCATATTTAATATTCCTTTAGCATCTTCTTCTGTTGCGATTATTTCATAAACTCTATCCGCTGACCATAGTTGGAGAAGTTTTTTTTTATTAGTTCTGAAAAAATCAGCTAATAACGTTACTTGCTCTCGATTTGCTCTACGGTCTCCGTTTTCAAATTTGCAATACGTTGCAGTATCTATTTCCAAGAAAGATGCAACTTCTCGTTGTGGAATGTTTTTTACTCCACGAAGCTCTTTTAATTTATCTCCAAAAATACTTGACATAATTTCGTCTTGACATTATTTGTCAAAGATAATAACTTTAATTGAGAATTTAATTTTTAAGAAAGATTTTTTTCGGAGTGGTTGTTTCGGGTGTCGGCTAACGTATGGCTAAACGCAATTGCGTTTATATCCCTTATAGTCCTACTACTTTTTTTAGATAAAATCCTATCTGCCATCTCTCAAACATAATGATAATTAACAACTAAGCAAACCGAAACTTAACTTTTATTTAAGTTTTTCTTTTGCTCAAAATCAAATAACTCCTTACGATGAACACCTAATCCTTTTTCAATACAAAATAATATTCCTAACGCAGTACTGTGTTTTGCATTCAAACTCTATAATTTCGTTTCTATTTTAAATCGGTACGAACAGCGACAGTAATTTGCTTTTAATGATCGAGTTTTCGCTAATAAACTGGAGAGAAACACTAAGTAAGAGTAAGGTCAAAAGAATAAAAAACGACAGGGTCGTAATGGGAGAGTTATGGGTTAGCGTCAATCAAATCACCCATAAATAAAATTGAATATAAAAAAAGGACTGTTTTTTTGACTAATACCTAGCGACAATCAAGTAATAAGTACGTTGCATACCCAAATGCAGCAGTAAAACCAGTAAATCTTTCTTCCCAAATAGATTATTTTATCGCTTTCCACATATGTAACTCCCGATCCGTCAACATGGTATTCAGTGTTGGCCTATTGGCACAACGAATGCTTAGTTATTTTAGAGACAGTATCTTTCTAATTCTTGAAAAATGTTATAAAGTCTTCTATCCTGCGTTTTGAAATTCCAAATAAACTTTCCTTCAGTTTCGTATTATCTGGACTTGAATTATTCTTGTCTAACATGGAATTTATATTTGAAATAAAGATATCATTTAGATGTTTCAAGTTTTCATTGAAAATATTCAATCTTTCTGAATAGTTTGAAATAGTTCCAGTATGCGGAACGTAACTTAGTTTCGTTTTCGCCTTATTCAATTCTTCATCAGCAAATTTTTCAAACTGAGCGACAAGGGCATTTTCTTGATTGTTCATATTATTTGTTTATTTTTTGTGTCGTTATGAAATTGCACCCTACGGTTAGTATATGAAAAGTAGGCGGTTACAAAGCAGTTAACTTTCGGGTAGGCACAAAGTCTGATACGAGCTAAAAGACTTGAATTCATTACTGTTACGCCTATTCTTTATATACATTATTAGCTGTAGACTTTCTGTTTGTCAAGTTCAGTTACCAATTTCCGTACAAAGCTTTTAACGTTATTAATTAATTCATTTATTACTTCTTTATTTACTTCTACTATTTCACCAGACTTTGTATAACCATTCCTATGAACTAAATCGTGACGTGTAAGAACTGCTTTATATATTTCAGAAAAATCGGGAAAAGAAATATTAAATGTATCTCTGTACATATTTCGAACAATTGGTAAATTATGATAGATTGTATCTAACATAACTTTTTGGGCTATATTTTCGATTTCATCGTACTTGTCGAATATTTGGCTAATATCAAATTTTTGATTTTTAAATATTGGGTGAGTACAAACAAATCTTTTAAGATTATCTTCTGAATCAAAAGTTCGATTTATAAAAGCGCTTGATAAATAAGTCTCGAGTGTACTTATAACAGAAATATAGACTTGTCGGTATAATGTATTTTTAAGTTCTGAAGTTGGGATTTCCAAAGTCAATAAAGATTCTATATTTTCAATTTCGCTGTAGAAGCTTTTTGAATAATCATTATTTTCTGTAATAGCTTCAAATTCTAAATCATAATCGAGTTCATCGTCAAATTCCCAAGGGTCTAAGTGAACATTTAGATTTTTATCTAAGCCCTTAATCTTTTCCAAAATGGATTTAGGATTATTTTCTTTAAAAACTATTCTATAATTATACAATAAACCTTCATCGCTTTCATCTGTTTTGATTTCGTAGTCTAATTGACAAAGCTCAACATAAGTAATTCCTAATTTCGGTGCAAGATGAGCTTCATCTTCCCGTTCTCCCATTGTAATTTGTATATCACTCCAATATCCCATTCTATTATGTTTTTTTCGGTTCCGGCGATTTCGGTTTACAGCCAACGTATAGCTAAACTCAATTGCGTTTATTTCTCTTATAATTCCTACTACTTTTCAGATAAAAGCCATAGAGTCCTATCTGTCACTTCTCAAACATAATGATAATTAACAACTAACCAAAACTTGACTTTTAGTTAAATTTGCTTTTTTGCTGAAAACTCAAAATCAAATAACTCCTTAGGATGAACACCTAATCCTTTCGCAATACAAAATAATATTCCTAATGAAGTACTGTGTTCTGCATTCAAAACTCTATAGATTTGTTTAGGTTCTAAATTGGCATGAGCGGCGAGAGTAATTGCATCTTTATTATATTTTATTAGTAATGTCTTTAAATGAGTGCCAAAAGCCTTTTCGTACTGTTTCTGTATATCTTTCATGATATAAAGGTCACAGGTAATCAAAAATAAAAATTGTCATATTTGACAATAACAAAACAATTACATATATTTGTCTATATAGTTTAAATAATAGAATAATTATTAGCTATTTTTGCGATACTTCTAATGGAAATATTTGAAGCATTCGCTTAGAATCTCGTCTTAGGAATCTGGTAAATTCAAAAAGCGTACGAGAGGATAAGTTTGGATGCCTACGCTTTTAGAGCGTGGGCTCCCTTATTCGTACGCAAGGCTTACCAGAGCCTCTAAGACAATAAGTGGAGTTCTGCGCTCTTCTTGTATCTACAAGAAATTCATCATCATTATATATTATATATATGATGCACACGCATAATTCTCTATAAATTCTAATCGATTGATAAATCGCAATTTTCTTTAATTTTTTAATTACTGATAATGCGAAAGACATTACTTTTATTAAGTTTATTATTCCTTCCTTTCCTTGGAAGTGCTCAAATGAGTCCTCATAATACGCATTGGTTGATAGGATATACAAGCATTCCTGTGGACTTCTCAATGCTACCACCCCAACATGGAGGGATTCCTGAAAGTCCTACTAATGAATATGGGTTAGACTTTATGACAAATGTAGTTGGTTTAGCAGTTAGTGATACACAAGGCGAGCTTGACTTCTTTGTTTCTTATAAATTTAATACCTCGACAAATCATCCATTATATCATTTAGTTCCTAAGGTATTTGATATCAATGGAAACCCTTTTCCGAATGGTGACTTATTTGTAAAATTCAATACTATTTATGCAGGACCACCTGTAGTTGTTCCGTATCCAAATCAAGACGATAAATATATTCTATTTTACTCTAGTGGTCTTGGTCTTTATTACAGTGTAGTGGATATGACTTTAAATAATGGGTTGGGTGATATTGATCCAATACAAAAAGATATAATGATATCAAATCCAGGCACTGTTTTTGGTTTAAAAATGACTACAGTTCAAGCTTGTGAGGATAGGGTATGGTTGGTAATCGGCTCTTTTACAGATAGATCCTATTATAGTTATTTAATTGATGAAAATGGAGTTAATCATAATCGAGTAGTTTCTAATGTTGGAGGTTTTGATTTTCCTACTTATAGACATTCAGATTATAGTATGATTACTGCATCTAATAATGGCGATTATATAGTTGCGGGAACGAATGGTGGCACTGAGATTTATGATTTTGAGAAATGCAGTGGTCGATTAAAAAACGCAAGGATATTAGACACAACCCTTAGTAGAGGTGTAGTTTTCTCTCCTGATGATTCAAAATTGTATATCAGTACTTTTGTGTATTTATTTCCAGAGTATGGTCCAACTTTATGGCGCTTTCATCATGTAGGTGAAATTTATCAATTCGATTTCGATGCACCAGATTTTGAAGCTATCCAAAACTCTAAAACCATTGTGATGCGTAATACTACTTATGAACAAACTAATGAAATGGGCATTGATCACCTTTCGGCTGCTTTCGGACAAATGAAAATAGGCATTGATGGAAAACTATATGTCGCAAAGAATAATGAAATTAAAACACCAGCTTATCCATGTGTTTTATATTACCCTCCTGAAAGAGCTCCAATTCCTTTCCCTACGAACTTCGATTGCAGTTATGGGCAGTTTTTACACGTCATTCATGAACCTAATGAGTTAGGGATGGCTTGTGATTCTGAGTTGGATTATGTTCATTTAAATGATCGTCATAAACCTCCACAGGTTTGGTTACAACAAGACATAAAGCCTGCTAATTTCCTCTCGATTGATACGATAGAAAGCAATCAACATGAGATTGTTGTGTGTTTTGATACCCAAACAACTTTATTTGCACCTGAAAAAGCGGATTGTCCAGTTTGGGATGATGGTTCTTCAGAAAGTGATAGGATTGTTACAGCGTCAGGTGTTTATTGGGTGGAATATACTAACGGGTGTAATTACCAAAGAGATTCTTTTGAGGTGACCTTTGTTCCTCTTCCTCAAGTAAATAGTCAGTATTACGGTTGCGCTGATGAGATAGTTTTAGAGATTAAATCTTTAGATACTTTCGAATTTACTTATACTTTATTCAATGAATACAATAATCAATCTGGTCAAGAAGTAGGAACTGGGAATATCGTGTTTTCTGGATTGAAAGAAGGAGTTTATACCGTTCATATAACATCAAATGGATGTGACACAACTATAGAAGTGGAGTTGCACTCTTATCCAGATTCAGATATTATAGTTCAACCTCAAGACACTACAATCTATTATGCAGATATCATTCAGCTATCTGCATCTGGTGCTAGATACTATCTTTGGTCACCGACTTATCCTTTAGATTCTGCCACTATTTCAAATCCTTTAGCCAGTCCTTTAGAACCAACATGGTTTACAGTTTTTACCATTGATAAGTATGGCTGTACAGATAGCACTGGATTATTTGTAAACTTAGATTACACCATGCCACATTTTATTCCAAATGCCTTTTCTCCGAATGGAGATGGATTAAATGATGTGTTTAAAATCGAAGGATTGAAACATCAAAAAGTTGTGCAGTTTTCAATTTTTAATAGATATGGACAAGAGGTCTTTTCTACCAACAATTCAGATAAAGGTTGGGACGGCACTTATTTAGGAAAGCCGTGCGATATGGACGTTTATTATTACGTCATTGAGTTGGCGAAACCTAATGCAGAAAATGAAATTATCAAGGGTGATGTAAGCTTGATAAGATAAATAAACACTCTATAGTCACATTGAAAAACATCAAAAATTCAAATTCATGAATATATAATAACTTTTTACTAATTAAATTTTAAAATGATGAAAATCAAACAATTACTCCTGCCTTTAATGGCGGGCATGGGAAGCTTTATGTTTAATCCTAGCGCAGAAGCTCAAGAAATGTCCATGCAGAACACAAAAAGCGCCATGTCTTTCGTAGAAAATAAAGGGCAAATTACAGATCAGTTTTATGAACATCGACCAGACATTGATTTTAAATTAGCTGCTGGAAATGGCTTGAATATTTTCTTTGGAAAAGGAAAGATTCACTACCAATGGAGCGAGAATATCATGTCAGAAAAAGAAAATAAAGGCATCTTTCTTCTAGAAGATGAAAATACAGATGAGCCAGCAATTAGCAAAGTTGAAATGTATAGAATGGATGTGGAGTTATTGAACTCCAATCCTAATCCAACGATTATTAAAGAAGGTAAAAAAGGATTCTTTGAAAGATACTTCTTGTCTTGGGTGAATAAAGACAACAGTAATGATGGTGTGAAGGCTCATGCTTATGAAAAAATCATTTACAAAGATGTTTATCCGAACATTGATTGGGTATTTTATGTGAATGCTCGTCAACAAGTCGAACACGACTTCATTGTTTATCCTGGAGGAAAAGTTGAAGATATTCAGCTACAATACAATGGTAGCATTGCTTTAAGCTTAGAAAAGGATGGTAGTTTGTTAGCCACTACACCCAAAGGAACAATCAAAGAGAATGCTCCTTATTCTTTCGATGAAAGTGGAAGTGAAGTTACTTCTGCTTTTAAACTCCAAAATCAAATTTTGAGTTTTGAAGTCGGTGAATATATTGGAATTCTCACCATTGATCCAATCCTAGAATGGGGTACTTATTTTGGAGGTTCAGATGATGAAAAGTCCTTTGATTTGTCCATGGATAAATATGGAGATATTTATATGGCTGGCGGCACTAATAGTACTTCAAATATAGCTACAACTGGTGCACATCAAACTATTTTTCAAGGTGGAAGTTCTACACAAGGCGGCGGCGAAGCTTTTTTATCTAAATGGAATACTGATGGAGATTTGATTTGGGCGACTTATTATGGCGGAGAGGGTGTAGATGTTGCTAAAGGTGTGGCATGTGATACTAGTGGTAATGTTTATTTAGGAGGATATACTGAAAGCGAAGTAGGAATAAGTACAACGAGTGCTCATCAAGAAGATTTAAATGGATGGAGATATGACGCTTTTATAGTTAAATTTGATTCAGCTGGAACAAGAGAGTGGGGAACTTACTTTGGTGGCTCTGGTCAGGATGCTAATAAATCATTTGCATTAACTGTTGATGAATTGGACAAGATTTATATCACAGGAAGTACTCAAAGTACTGATTTGCCGACTACAACTGCTGCACATCAAGATACAAGAGCAGGTGGTTATGATATATTTTTAGCTAAATTTGATGTTAATGGTGATTTAGATTGGTCGACCTATTATGGTGGAACTGATAATGAGTATGCAGATGCCATCACAACTGACCTTATTGGGAACATTTATATTACTGGATATACTAAGAGTACTTCTGGAATTTCTACGTTTGGTATTCACCAAGAAGTGCATGGAGGAAATGATGATGCATTTTTAGCTAAATTTGATGATTTAGGAAATTTAATTTTTGGCACTTATTTAGGCGGTGATAATGTTGATAGAAGTGAAAGCGTTGCTCTTCACGAAGATAAAATTATTATAGGTGGGTTTACTATGTCTCAATCAGGTATAAGTACTTCGAATGCTTTTAAAGAAATTGCAGACCCTACTCCTTTTGTTGGAGAAGCCTTTTTAGCCGTGTTTAATGAATTAGGAACAATTGAATGGGCTACTTATTATGGAGGAGATAATTATGATATGATTACAAGCATAGTTGTGAAAGATGAGTACATTTACATATATGGAGAGACGTCAAGTGAACAAGAGATAAGTACCATAGGAGCTCATCAAGAGGATTTGACAGGTTCCCAAAATGCTTTTTTAGCAAAATTCGATTTTGAAGGCAATAGAATATGGGGAACTTACTATGGAGGAAATAATTTAGATTATGGGAGAGGAGGAATTTTCATTGATCCTAATTACAACATATATTTTTCAGGACAAAGCAATAGTGCCAATGGCATCTCTACTACAGGAGGATATCAAGAGAACTTAAATGGCGGTCATGATGCCTTCTTAGTAAAGTTGAATGATTGTCCGTCACCTTTATTAGAGGGTCAAATTATTGGAGCATTAGAAATATGTGAGTTTTCATTAAGCGCTTATGAAGTGGGCGACGCCATCTTAGCAGAAGAATACGTTTGGATTCTTCCGAATGGATGGATAGGTGATAGTGATTCTAATGAAATTGAAGTTACAGCTGGAAGTAATAATGGTGTCTTACAAGTGTATGCTCTAAGTTCTTGTGGTGGAATTAGCGATACACTCTCTTTAGAAATTACAGTTTTGCCAGTTCCTGAGCCTGTAATTGTCAATAATAACAACATACTCACCACTGCTCAAACTTATGACACTTATCAGTGGATGGAAAGTGGATTAGATATTCCTAATGCGACTGAAGCTATGTTTGTAGCTGACGAAAATGGCGCATATCAAGTACGTGTGACAGCAGATAATGATTGCAAAGGCATTTCTGATGAAGAACTTATTGATGGAATTGGAATCAATGATATAGATTTATCTAAATTGGTTAGCATCTATCCTAATCCAGTAAAAGATCAACTTTTTGTAGAATCTGCACAAAATATGGATGCTACTATTTTTTCAGTGGATGGAAGAATGGTAAAAGAAGGTGTAAAGATTACAAAAGGAGTGAATACTATTAATGTTCAAAAGTTGAACGCTGGTATTTACTTTTTAAGTATGAAAGACGAAGATGGAAGTAGAGGAGTGATGAAGTTTATTGTGGAATAAACATGATAAGAAAACGGGTCAGAGCGATTGCTCTGACCCGTTTTTTATATTTTTAAAATGAAAAAATAAATTACTTAATGCTTAACTTTCCATGTAACAATGCATCATCCATTTGGATTTGTACATTATACAAACCCTCTTTCAATGCTTGAGTAGGAATGTTAACAGATTGTTTTCCTTCCTCCACTTTGATTTTGGTTTGATACATGATTCTACCTGTTACCATTTCCATAACTTGCACTTCTACAGTTTGAGCTAATTTAGTCTCAAAGTCTATAGTTGTGGTATAAGTAGCTGGATTTGGATAAATATCCAAATGACCAATTTTAAGCAAAGGAGCTGGAATACACGTCTCGTAGTTTTGAGGACAAGGTTCTACCCATTCAAATCTTTTTGAATCTCCAATGGATCCTCTAAAGTCTAAAACAGTAGTATTTGAAGGTTCTTCTAATCTTGTAATTGAAGGGTTCAAAACAAAGTTTTTCACAAATGTTGGCGAACAAAAATCCTCACAAAAGCTTGCATCGTACCCTAATACAAAAGAACCAAATTGATTGTCATCTTGAACACAAGTTGGTACTGAGCCGTCTATCCAGTTTGCCATTGTACCTCCACAACCATTTCCATTCCATGTAAATCCACCATGATCAAAATCGCCAGAGCCATTATCTGTAAAAGAAGTGTATTCCACTTTCAAATCTCCAGTAAATGTTCTTGCAGCACTCTTTTCGTCATTGATATACAAACCATACATTTTATATCCTGAAATCACAGAGTTTTCAACAATCCCTGCCGAGTTTTTATCAAATTGGATTCCATGTTTGAAGTCCAAACTTAATGGAACACCACAGAAAGCAGGTCCTAAAAGAGTGATGTGATTCAGTATTGGTTTAGTCATTGGAGTTCCTGCATAGTTATTAACTGCATCATTATTGTTTTGCAGATAAATACCATTACTTCCATCAGGATGAAACGCATTTATGTCTTTTCTGATAGCTAGTACAGATTCTACTTGACTTTGATTTCCGTCAGAGAAAAACAAATCGTTTCTGTTGTTGTTTAGTAAAAACACTTCCTTCATAGTAGCATTTCCCCCTACGAACCCAATTCCATTACTACCGGAATAGGCTACTTCTATGTTCTCCAAAACAGTTTCACTTCCCACTGCTGCTAAAGTCAGAGCATTTCCAAATAAATCAGAATTGTCTCCTCCAGCATAATGAATTTTCAAATGTCGGATTGTTCCTGAATTGTCATTGGGTTGATTTCCTCCTGCTGTCTCCATAGTACAGCTGTTTAAAGGAATCAATCCATTATTGTAAATTGACTTTCCAGCAATGATAATTCCTTTCCAATATCCAGGTGTTCTATTTCCTTTTGTTTGATTGGAAGTAAAAACTATAGGCTTTGCTTCCGTGCCTTCAAAATCTATTGTTGCGCCGGGTTCAAAAGTTAGGGAAGCATCTGCATCTGCGCAAATTTTTACACCTTCTTTAATTGTTAAGGTAACACCACTTTTGACGACGACGCATCCTGACATGATATGTTCTGAATCTGCTACCAATATACGATCAGTGGTTATGTCTCCACTAAGTTGTCCGTTCGCCGTCATTCCTAATCCGGCTGTTGCCATTACAATGGCGATAATAAATTGTTTCATAATTGAAAAAATTTAGAAATAAATAATAAGTTTTCATTTTGAAAACCTTTTTTCGCTTGGCTGTTTTCTTGATCAGAAAAAACAGCCGATTCACCTTCTTTCATAGCTATGTGAAAAATGTCTAATACAAAATTGGGAAGAAAATATTAGAAAAAAGTATGATTTCTGTCTAATCTTGGTTGAAAAAGTATGATTTCTGTCATATTTTTAATTCATATATGACAATACCAATAATGCTTGAAATGAGTGCATGAAAGGGAAAGAAGTAGTTTTTTCGTCAAAAATTATCAGACTTTCAGATTTTGCGTGTTTTGTCTATTATCCTCCTACTGCTTTAATAATAGAAAAAAGATTCTAAAACAAGTTCAGGATGACGTAACTATTAGAACTCTTTTAATAATGTAACCTCATCTCATATACTAAAAAATCTTTAGTAGGAGTTTTATGCGGTATTTGAAAAAACACGTTAAGAAAAACAGTTCCTGGAACGTTAAGAAAGAAATACCTGTTTGAGAGCATAGCACAGCTATGATCGAGTTTATTTCTTTTAGTGGAAGGGATCGTTTTTTAGTGTTTTTTCAACCTACCTTGAATTTTTGATTCTTTTGTTTCAAGACAAAAGAATGGAAGAAAGAAAAGTTCCTTCAGTTTCAAAGCTGATAATCCTCCTTTCTATGATTGCTTCAAAGTGGTTGGTCAGGAGACGCAACCACAGGGGGGATGTTTTCCATTGTCCATTCCTAATTCCTCATCGTTAATTATCAAGTGATTTCTCTCCATTGATTATCAATTCCTATTTCTGAACTCAGAAGGATTAATCCCAAATTCTTTTTTAAAAGCACTACTAAAGTTATTTGAAGATTGATATCCTATCCAATTTGCAATTTCTTTAATAGAAATAGTAGTTGTAGAAAGTAGTTCTTTTGCTTTATCAAATCGTTTAAACCTACAAAAATTACCGATAGATACTCCTTCATATTTCATAAAAAGATATCGAAGCTTCGTTCCACTAGTATGAAAAACATAAGCCAAAGTTTGAATACTTAAATCTTTATTTAAGTTAACTGAGATATAGGCTTTCAATTTTAGATAAAGAGCTTTATCTTCATTTTCTTCTATAGAAGCTAAGTATATATTTCTCAAAATTCCAATTATAGTAATATATGCTTGAGTAATATAGGAGTTTATAACTAGATGTCGATAATACTCATTTTCTATATCACAATCGAGTATTTTTCTAATTAACAAGCGAATATTTACTTCAATTTGATAAGGCTTAGATAGCATTATAATTTGGGACTTTTTTTCATAAGCAATAATAAATTTATCAAAATCCGGATGATATTTTTTTAGTGCTTTTACTTCTTTAAGTGAAAATTGAAAAACAAAAACACGCATATTTACTTTTGACTGGAAAACTAAAGGTGTATTTTTAGGGAAGTAACATAATTGGCATTCATTTTCATTCACTATATCGTTCTGAAAAGTTGAATAACTTCCTTTCATGAGACATATTAGTCCAAATCCAGCGATGTGTGTTGACAATTTCCCTTTAATTGGACCTTGCAATAGATAATAACCATAATGAAATATGCATTGATCTTCATATCTTTGTGTGATTAGTTTTCCTTCCTTGAATTTCAAGCATACCGATTGCAATCCCCTGATCATTAAGTGCTTAATATTAGGAGGTGTACCAATCTTCATGATTCGGCTACCTTTTATATGTATAAAAAATCGCATCTAAGTTTTCTTCATTAATACTTTCTACATGTAATTCATAAATCCTAGGTAGCTTACTATAGGACTTCCATTCATTAGTTAATAACATTAAAATATAAATAAAGTTTAATAATACTTTATTTACATGGCGTCGTGTCTTATAATAGTAGGTGTTGCAATAAGCTGCTTATCATTCATCTTGCTCTGTAAGACAAGCTTTTAGGTTAGTGTAAGTTTTTTTTAAAAACTGAAAAGTAAAGTAATTTTGTTTATACGTTTCAGTTACGAATTTTTTATTTTAAAATAAAGGATGATATACCTGATTATAGGTATAAGCATTTGGTGTTAATTTATTTTACAATTATAACAAGAAATAAAATAATACTTAAAATTATTATGTAAAGACCTATTTAATTTATATTATTGACTTGTTGTAGAGGAATATGATACATCTAAAGAAAATATTACTTTTTACCTTGTTGTTATTTGCAAATATGCTTCTATTTGCAAATGATGGTGAATCAAGTGTTTTTATTAAAGAACCTGTCTTTAATAAAGGGAAAATGCATTTATATATAGAAGGCTTAAAGCTATATCAAGAGAAACATCTCTCCGTAAAGGGAGTTTTTGTCATTAAAGAAGATAGCATTGAGGTTTTTAGTGAAGATTTTTATGTAAATAAAGAGCATTTGACAGTTGATCTGAAGAAAATAACATCCAAAATATATTTAGATTTCGAATGGGAGGTTTGGCCACAAGGAGTGTTTATAGTTTCATTACATGAGAAAGAAAAGAATGTATTGCTTCATACTTCCTATTTTCATATGCAGTCCTCATATCAAACCAGTAAACTGAATGTAAAAGTTAAAGAATGCTTTAAAACTATCCAACGTAACCAACCACAAAAACAATTGACTGATAAGTTATCCAGCTTGCTTCAAAAATGTTTGAATTACGAAGGTAATATCACTTTGGACCCGAATGATAAAAAACTCCATTTTTATGATAAGAATGGGATGTTGGTTTATAAGTATAATTGGAGAACATTAAATGCAGGTGTGCTTGATTTTGATGCGGTTAAATATGATGGACTTTTGGGTGAAGAATTACTTTCCCCAATGATGGATTTACAAGAGTTGTTTCAAGCCAAACAAGTTGAAGATAATGAGAAAAATGTCAATTTATATAATTCTAATTTTTATGAATCTTCCAATAGTGAATCAAAAGGAAATGAAACAAATCCTATCTATTCTGATTTAGGAGGTGCTATAGAATTGGAGTTATTTGGATTGCCAATGAACATAGACTTCTATGTAACCTCTCAAGATAAAGGTCGAATTCAGAAAGCACGATATTTTTCATTAGATTATGATAAAGAGTATTTAAAAGAAAAGTTTTTAGAAACACTTGAAGCCTATCAAACCATATATTCAACACGAAAAGACAAAGTATCTAGGGTATTAAATGAATATGAAAAAGTATTAGGAGATTATACAAAAGATCTAAAAGAACAAAATTCGAAATATTCCGAGTTAAAAGAAAATATAATAGATAGCTTAAGTGAAAAAGTTAAAGATATTGATGATAATATTCAAAAAATAGAACATCAGATAAGCTATTATAAAACGTTAACAGAGCAAGTGAAGTCTGTTGCTAGATATGATTCCATAAACTATAAGAACTTTTTAGAGTCCTTTTTAAGTGAGAAAGAAGCTAAGGATTTTATCGATCAACCCAACGAGTATGGAGATATTATAAAGGAGAAAATATTTTCTAAGAAATGGTCTTTAAGTAATTTAAATATTGGGAATACGTATTTGAAAAACCCTATGAAATCCTTAGAGCAGACTTATATTAAAGGATTACAGTTTGGTTTTGAAACTCCTTATATCAACTCCACTTTTTATGCAGGCAAAACAGAAAATTTAGATTATTTCTCCTCCAATAAATCGCAAAAGTTGATCGGATTAAGTTTAGAATCCAAACCTGTTTTAAGAACAAGTGTCTATTTGAATTATATTAGATTTTTGGATGATTTTAGTACTATGAAATCATCTTTTGAAGACTTTGAAAGTGTACAATCTTTAAAGAGAAACAATCATGATTTAGGATTAGGAATGAAGACGAATGTATTTAAATGGTTAGAACTTAGAGCAGAACTTCAAAAAACAATAAAGGAAGACTCTTTACTAAGTGATTCGAATTATAACTTGCGGGATTTTAGTCAATTCTTGACAGAAATTAAAGCCTTAATTCCAAATAGTACAGTAGAGTTGTCTTTTAAATATGAAGAGCATGGGAAGTATTTTAATAACTTAGTTACACCACTTCAAAAGTCTGGTGTCTCTATCTTCGAAAGTTATGCACAAGGTGTGTTCTTGAGATCTCGATTAAGAAGTAAATTACAATTATTTTATTTAGTTCAAGACAACCTAAATCATACAAGCAATCATTTAAAGTGGGGCGTAGATGTACAAACACTATTTAAACAAATTCCTAATGTTTCAATAAGTTATCAACCTTATAGTACCATTGTTTTGACAGACTCTTTAAATCCTTTTGCTAATAAACAGATTTTAGGGGAAGTATTTAAAACTAATATTAGTTATCAATATAAATATTTAACTCATTCTTGGATAGCAGTAGGTTCTGTCATTAAATCGAATAGTGAGTATGATAATTATTTTATGAAAATGCTTCAAGTTAATTTGTTTGCAAAGTATATTCATAAGGAAAGAGAATTGTATTTAAACATTCAATTTAACAAACAAGATGGAGATGTGGAATTTGGTCAAAATCAGAATGGAACATCTTTTTCTTCACAAATTGGGACTACTTTAAAAGTGAATCATAGCATGAGTATTAGTCCTTATGTAGAGGCAGGTAAACACAGAATCTATGGAAATAATTTAGGTCTAGGGACAAATGTTAGAAAAGCCTTCTTAAAAGATAAATTAAAACTAATGTTTATGACTCAATTTAATTATAAGACTAAGAGTCTGAATAGTGATTACTATCATTTTCGAGTGGGTTTAACATCATATTTTAATTTTACTTACAATTAGTTTGCAAATTGAATTTTCTTTATATATTTTCACCAATTCAATCAAGTAAGTCAATGAAAGGTTTATTATTTGTCATCATTATTTTATTGTTTTCAACTTCTTTGAAAGGTCAAGAAGATTATACAGTAATGTTTTCTCCATTGTTATATAATCAAATTCAGACAGAAGGGTTAAGAGAGATCCATGTTTTGAATAATGGTGAAAATACAACAGTAGATATCAGTGGAGTATTGACATTTGGACAAAAGTCGCTGAATGCTAAATTTAGTATGACTACAACACTTGCATCTGGTGTCAATACGATTACATTGCCTTATTTACAACAATGGATATATAGTCATCATGCATTGAAAGAATTAATTATAAACTATAATTCATTTCCAGCGGGGGATTTTCAATTATGCTTAACCATTAAAAGCCGAGTTGCAAATAAAGAAACAGGTTTTCGTACTTTTAAGGAATGTCATTATGGAGTAAATGATCCTTTGTTTTTAATTCAATTAATTGAACCTGCTGACGAGTCGTATTTAAATACCTTTTGGCCTAATTTTATTTGGGTAGCCAATCATACTGCAGGGTTTGAATTGCAATATAACGCAAAAGTTGTGGAAATGAAAGGTAAACAAAGTGCTCATGTTGCTATCAATAGAAACTCGGCTATGTATTCTTTAACCAATGAGTTTAATTCGTCTTTTGTGTATCCGAATTTTGCAAAACCATTAGAAAATGATAAAAAATATGCATGGCAAGTATATGCTTATTATAAAAAGATTTATTTAGGTAAATCGGAAGTATGGACATTTCAATTTAAACCTGAAGAGTTGAATGAAAAGCCAATTGTTTCTATCCCTTATTTAGATGTTAAAAATGAAAAGGGAAGAGGCGTGTTTGATATTTATGGACTTTTGAAATTGAAATATGTATTAAATTCTAGTTTAGAGGATACTTTAAATATTCAAATATATTCTTCAAAGGATAAAAAAATAGCCGAGAAGAAAGTGTCCATATTAAAAGGCGATAATTTTATTGATTGGGATTTTTATAATTCCAATCCTTTAAGACATGATAAGTTTTATAAGGCAACCTTAAAAACGACTTCGGAAGAAGAATATAACATTCATTTTAAATATTTTAACCCAGATTTTTTAGATAATAATGTTCAAAAAAATAGTCATTAGTATATTGATAGTTTATGGGGTATTGATAGCTGGGAGTATTTATTACTTTTTTATAAATAATGATGCCAAAGACCAAAACCGTATAGCTGTTGTTGATGCCATACAGCTGGTTAGTGAGTTCAATATGAAAAAAGAGATAGAATCATTACTTCAATTTAAGTTGTCAGAAAAGAAATATATTTTAGACTCCTTTGTAAGTGAGCATAATAAAAATATTAAAAATTATGAACAAGAAATCTTGAAGCTGAACCAAGAGATATCATATATGACTCATAATTTACAAGAAGAGGTCAATCTGCATTTGTGGAATAGACTGAACGTGTATATGTATGATTATGGTGAGGAGCATAAATTAAAGGTCATTCTGGGTGCTAATGGAATGGGATCCATTTTGTACTTTAATGACTATTATGATCATACTGATCAAGTAATTGAATACGTAAATAAGCGATATGTATCTGAAATTGATTAAAATGAAATCTAATATTTTATTTTTATTGTTTTCTATGTTGTCTTTTAGTTGTGCAACCAAAAACGATATTAATATCGATAAGGCTAGTCCACGTTATGTAGCTTCCGAAATTCTTTATGAAGCTAGTGTAGAGAAGTATCAGAAATCGGAGGGTATAGATGAATTCTTTTTGCAAATCAATTTAAAAATATTTGATAAGGAGTATTTGAAATCTCCTCTACTTAAATATTCAACAAGCTACGAAATGTATGCAGAAGGTTTTGACTATTATTTTAATATTTTTAATGAAGATATTTTTTTAATCTACAATGATGAAACCATTAAGCCAAAAATATATCAATTTGAACCCTCTCAGGGATTTTTACCTTACGAAATGGTTATTATTGGTTTTTTTGTACCTGAGACATGGGAATTAGGTAATTGTAACCTCAAGGTTTTTGATCGATTTATTAATCAAGGCGTACATCTTCTGCCACTAAATTATTCTATATTATGAAAATATTCCGTTATAGACGATCTATAGCTATATTTTTCTTTTCGCTGTTTTGTTTAGAACTTTTATTGCCTGCAGTCAATGTACATGCACTGACTTCAGGACCTACTCAGCCAGAGGTTCAGGGATTTGAGCCCATTTCAACAACTGATATGGTGGATCATTTCACAGGTGATTTTACTTATAATATACCCATCTTAGATGTTGATGGTTATCCAATTAATATTTTCTATCATGGAGGGGTCACTCCTGAGCAAGAAGCAAGTTGGGTGGGATTAGGTTGGAATTTAAATGTAGGTACTATTAATAGGAATGTGAGAGGGATTCCAGATGATTTTAAAGGTGATGTTGTAGAAAACGAACTTCACATAAAACCAGAAAAAAATATTAGAGTTGGATTAGGAGTGGGAGCAGAGCTTTGGGGTTTAGGAGAGCCTCATTTACAGTTAGCTGCAAATTTGTCTGCAAATCTTAATGTAAGCAATTATAAGGGTGTAAGTGTTGATTTTTCGGCTGGAGTGGGTATTCACAAAGTAGGATTCCCTTCAGTTGGTTTAAATCTCGGGGTCGGTTCTCAGTCAGGCGCATCTGTAGGAGCAAGTGTAGATTATGATTTCCCCTCCATTTTTAAAAGTACAGAAATAGTAAACGAAGATAACGTTTCCAAGACTAATGGTCCGTCAGTAGGTGCAAGTCATGGTTATAATACAAGAACCGGGTTAGAAGATATTGCTTTTTCTGGATATATGAAATCAGCTTATGAAAATCATTCTAAAAATCAAAAGAATTCTAATTATCAAGCCATAGGTACTGCTATTATTCCTATTGGCTTAAATAATTATGTCCCAGTTAGCGGGAATACTACAAATTTAACAACTTTTAGAGGCAGACTGGGCGTTGGAACTGAGCTTTTTGGTACTTATCCACATATTTCTACGAATGCATTAGTTTCCGTTTTAACTTATAATTCCAATGGGAATTTACCCGCATATGGTTATAATTATTTAGAAGCAGGTGGAGAGCAATCTATGATGGATTTTACACGTGATAAAGATGGCATGTTTAATGAAACTGTCAATTTTCTAGCCCTACCACATTTAACTTATGATGTTTATTCAGTTACTGGACAAGGTACTGCTGGATCATTTAGACCGTTTAGGAATGATTATGGTTCAGTTTTTGATCCCAGGGTTACTAGTTCCGGAATGGATTTAAATATTGGAGCTGAGCTTGGAATTGGAGGTTATTTTGAAGGAGGTACTGATGTAGCTGTTACTGAAAGTAAAACAATTTCTGGACCTTGGGATGCCAAAAAACGTAGTTTCACTAAAAAGCAGGTGGGTAGTTCTTATGAAAATATTTATTTTAAAAATGCAGGCGAATTAAGTCAAACCAATGCATCACAATATCAATTATTAAATGGTGAGCAGCTATTATCCAATCAATATGTAGCTGATTTACCTAATCAAAAAACGAATTCCAATAATGTAAGAGATTCACGAGCAAATTTGGTTTCTTTTTTAACTAATGAGGAAGCTGGATTAAACTATGCTGCAATTGAAAAAGAGATCCAAAACTATAAAAATAATATTAATTTAAATGAATGGATAACAGGTAATCAATATGAAGTCATTGACCGTGAGGATAATCAACATAGAAAAGGGCACCATTTTTCTGAATTTACACAAATGAAAACTGATGGAACAAGATATGTGTATGGGATTTCTGCTTTAAATAATTATCAAGAAGAGCGGGTATTTTCTGTTTCCAAACCGTCTTCTGATGATAATGGTATTATGACTTATGAGACTAACGATGATAGTCCAAGTAATTCAAAAGGTATTGATAATTATTTCAATCGTACTCGAACTCCAGCACACGCTCATAGTTATTTACTAACTGCTATACTTTCTTCTGATTATGTTGATGTTACAGGAGATGGACTTAGTGAAGATGATTTAGGAAGTTATACTAAATTTAATTATAATAGAAAACAATCTAATTATGGATGGCGAGCACCTTATGGGCAAAATAAAGCACAGTATAATGAAGGTATGAAGTCTGACCTCTATGATGATAAGGCAAGTTATATTAAAGGAGAAAGAGAACAATGGTATTTGCATAGCATTGAAACTAAGAATGCTATAGCTTTTTTCTATACTTCTGAACGTGATGATGCAAGAGGTGTAAATAAGATGGATGATAAAAGTTATAAACTAGATTCTATTAAACATTTTAATAAAAATGATTTTTTATTGAATGGACACACTGCAATGCCTATAAAGTCTGTATTTTTTGAATACAACTATGAGTTAAGCAAAGGAGTACCTAATCAAATACAAGATAATAATGGGAAGCTTACACTGAAAAAGATATTTATACAGCATGGTAGTTCTGAAAGAAATCTTTTAAATCCTTACAAGTTCAACTACTTTTCAGAAGGTTATGATTACAAAGAAGGTATATCTAATAGATGGGGAGATTACCAACCAGCTGGTAGCCCTTTTGGGAAAACACATAAGTTTCCATTTGTAAATCAAACGCTTACTCAAGATATAAACTCAAAAGCATGGTCATTAAAAGATGTTTATTTACCATCAGGCGGAAAAATTACTATAGATTATGAATCAGATGATTATGCATTTGTACAAGATAAGGTAGCTATGGAAATGTTGCCGATCTCTGGATTTGGAAATAATAAGAATTTTACTGCTGGACTAGAACTTTATAAGAATAAATACAATTCAAATAATTACTTATATTTCAAACGAAAAAAAGATAAGGAATTAGATGGAGTTCCATTTAAGGATAATTACTGGGGTGATGATTCTGTATTATATACTAATGTTTCGATTACAGTTGCACCTAATAAACAGGAGCATATTAAAGCATTTGTGAGCTTAATAGACATCGGAATCTGTCCTAATGATGATGATTATGGTTATATACAACTGAAACCAATTACTCCAAAAGGAAATCCTCATTTAAGTGTACAACCTATAAGTTATATTGGAATTAATTTCGCCCGTTATTATTTACCACATGTGATTTATCCTGGTTCGGATCCTGATGTGTCTAATTTACAAAACGTTTTAAAGGGTTTGTTGTATAGTCATTTAGAATTAATCAAAGCTTTTACTAATCCTGTAGTCCAATTATTAGAATTAAAAAAACTCAGATTTGTTGATTTAAAAGAGTCCTATGTAAGATTACAATCCCCAGGAATGCAAAAGAAAGGGGGTGGACAAAGAGTTAAAGAGATAAAGTTTTATGATAGTTGGGATAAAATATCCGAGCATCATGAGTATGAGAGTACTTACGGCAAAAGATACGAATATACTAGGTTGCACAATAATGGTAAAACAATGATAAGTAGTGGTGTGGCTAGTTATGAACCACTTATAGGTGGTGATGAAAATCCTTTTAGATTACCCGATGAATATATAGTTCAAAAGGGTGGAATCTTCCCACCTCATGATCCAGTTGGTTTGTATATGGAAATGCCTATGGGCGAATCTTTATTTCCTGGACCTGTAGTAGGATATAGCGAAGTAAGAGAGTATAGTATTCATCGGGATTATGCTAAATCAGCACAGACTTTAAACGTCCATAAATTTTATACAGCGAAAGATTTTCCACTTTCTAGTAAGCATTCTGATTTGTACTATACTAAAAGAACGAATTCATTTTCTATATTAAACCAATTTATTAATTACGAAGCTTCTCAGCACTATACTTTAGTATTTAATGATATGCACGGCAAGCCTATGCGTCAAGAGTCTTACAAACTATTAGGAAATAATAATAAAGAACTTCTTTCTTATACACACTATAAGTACTTTTCAGATGGTAATCAATTAGTTAATGATATTCCAGTACTTAAAACGGATCCAGTTACTAGAAAAGTGATAAAATCACATGAACAGTTAGGAATTGAAGTAGATTTCACTCATGATGTACGAGAAAGATTGCAATATTCAACTACCCAATCTCTTTATGCTAATCTAAATGTTTTGACCATAGGAATTCCACCTATACCTATTCCTATACCTTATGTTTATGGTGCTGTTTTTTCTTTTGACAACAAATTTAGATCACAAGTGAGTACAAAAGTGATTCAGAAGTATGGTATTCTAAAAGAAATTGAACACTTTAATCAAGGTGCTTTAACAGTTGTTCGAAATGAAGCATTTGATCCTTTGACTGGTCAGGCATTAGTAACATCAACTAATAATGAGTATTTGGATAGAATTTATTCTACACAAATTCCTGCTTATTGGACAGAAAATAGAATGGGACCTTCTTATTTAAATATAGGCTACACAGATAGATATTCCTCTTTAGCTTACGACAATGGAGAGATATCCTTGCCTGTAGGTAACAAAATAACCAATTATCAATATGGAGATGAGTTAATATTGAAGTTTAATGCTAATGGAGAGACGATATCAGATAAATTCTGGGTGACAGGTTTAGGATTCTCTAGACAATTAAATAAGAGCATATGTGGTTATTGTTTTGAAAAATATGGCAATAGCTCTAATAATAATCCAATTGATTGTCCTATAGAATTTGGTGAGGAAACTTATGTTATTTTAGAACCTAGAAATAATATGGAAGGACTTTGGGCTACTTCTCAAACGTTGAATAACGTACAAATTAAAAATGTTCGTTCTGGATATAGAAATCAACTTACGTCCTCAGTACAAGAAGTAAAGTCTTTAGATAATCCTTTTGAGAATAATGTTCTAAAAGAAGTTTTTGATAGTGTGTTAGATGCGAGAGCAATGATCTATAGTGATCAAACCACTAGGCAACCTTTCTCACTTGTTAATGGAGAGAATTGGTTTGATAGAATCAATAAATATGTCACTGCGGAACGTGGTAACTTTAGAGTAAAAGAAGAATACATACCTAAAAAGAATAGGAATTACTCGACAAATAATAGGACTTCAGGAACTTATAGCTTGCCATCATTTTGGATTAACGGAGATCATTCACAAATGGCGCTGGATTCACTCATAGAATGTGGGGGAGAAAATACATATAATATCCCTGACTTATCTGCGTTGCAATTGTTTTTTGATTTAGTTCAAAATAAAATGGTCCCTCAAAACATCAGTAATTTAGAGTACTGGATTAAAATAAGAGAGGTTACTATTACGCTACCAACTGGGGAAGAAGTAGAAAATAAAAATCCATTGGATATCTACTCTACGGTTCATTTTTCTCAACCAAGTAGGCTCCCAAAACTCGTTGCCAATAACGCAAAATATGAGGAAGTATTGTATGAAAGCTTTGAGGATTACAAAACATTCATGATAGAAAGTCCGCATTATTTGGTTCCACTTTCACCTTTTATGAAATTTAACCAAAATCTAGTTCAAGGTAAATTTATATTAGCAGATACGAGTCTAGAAAATAATGCAAAAATAGTGAAAGAGCATGCACATACAGGTCATAGTTCATTGAAAACAGGTAGCATTCCTTATATTTTAAATATTCCTATTAAAACTATAAATACTGTCCTTTCTTCCACTACAATGCTACCGTTTTTATTTCTTTCTGAGAAAGAATACATAGTGCAATACTGGGTAAAACCTGTAACTAATAGCGGAGCGGAGATTACATATAAATCTGTAGGAATTGATGCAGAGCCTATATCTCCTATAATAGAAGGTTGGCAATTAATGGAAAAGAAAGTAGTTATTCCAAGTGGAGTTACTGCTATTGACTTACAACTGCCTACGGCACATTATGTGGACGATTTAAGAGTCTTCCCGATAGGTGCTAATATGAAAACATATGTTTATCACCCCATTAACCAAAGAGTTATGGCTAGCTTAAATGAGGCTCATTTTGCTACTTTTTATGAATATGATGAAGAAGGTAACTTAGTCAGAACTAAAAAAGAAACAGAAAGAGGTATCATAACATTATCAGAAAATAGGCAATCACATTCCAAACATTAAATGATTTGCATATAAATAGGTATGATTGAAATATGTAAAATATGAGAAATTTTTTATTTGTATTAGCGATTTTATTTTTATTAGTTCCATCTAGTTT
>SMES01000019.1_pt1 | contig 40238 bp, 61 predicted proteins | sample 2456241 | NCBI WGS metagenome assembly SMES01 (sample SAMN10132598, study PRJNA489261) | soil metagenome | isolation source: day1 antibiotic-silty clay loam soil | place: USA | reverse complement strand
TTTATAGGCTCTGCAAGAACTAAAAAGTCTTTACCCTCATTGCTTTTTTCTTGCCAATCATTACCTCTTTTAGTCGCATTGTCAGCCCAATTATTTAGTTTTTCAACTTTGCTTTTAGCTCTTTCTTGATTGTTATAACCATCAGCACGAGTAATCGAGTAGCAATACATAGGATTTTCTTTTGTTCCTGTATAGCCTACAAAATTGTGGACTACACATTCATTTTTCTTTCCATATTTAGTTTCAACTATAATAGTCTCGCCTTTTTCGTGTTTTTCTTCACATTGTGCCACAAATACATTCGGGCAATATTTTTTGTAAGTATTCATAATATTTTGTTGTTTTAGTAACGCTACCTGCGTCTGATTCAAAGATACGAAACTTTCTTTAAACTACCTAACTAAAGGCAAAGAAAGTTTCGTATTATTTTTAACCCCAACCAGAGAATCTCTCGCTTAGCAAATCATCTTGATGTGCTTGTTCATGTACGTTATCTCTGTAATCCTGCATAGCAACTTTCTCAATCTCCTCTTCTTCTCCCCTCCAATCGCTTTCCTCCCATTGAGGAAAGTCAGGTTCGTATTCAAATTCAAAGACTTGCCCTAAATCGTTTTCATAAACTACTTCATATTTTCCCGAACTTTTTTCTACTTCTATTATCTTTATATACATATCTATTTAATTAACGCTTTTATAAGTTACAATATAAACTATAGAATTCTCTATAATTAATGGATTTATCGATATTAATCTATCTCCAATGTCTTGCAAGAAGTTATTTAATTCCCCTCCTGCTGAGTAAAATTCCCTCACTTTTGTATGTGATTTCTTCATAGTTATTTTTTTACTTCTGATAAATACAAAGCATAAACCTCCCCATCTTCGAAATGGTCATATCCTCGTATTGCATAAGTCTTTTCACCATACTTGAAAATCTTATAATTGTCGAGATTTATCAATGTGCTTTTAATATTAGCTTCCTTGAATGCAAGGAGGATTCCCTTGCATTCTGTTCTGTGTGTATTACTTAATTTCATATTTCTCTATCATATACGTGGTCACAAATAACCTCTTCAAAATCAATTATCATTAGCATTGAAGATACTACATCATCCCAATTTTCGAATCCGTCATCTCCGTCTTCATATAGTTCACTCATTCCGCTTCTCCACGCATCATATAATTGCGAATTTGTTGTTCTTCTCTTTATCTTATATTCGATTTCATCAATCTTGCAATGCGCTTCAATCAAATACGCTCCTCTTCCAACTCCTACTATGTTTATAAAATCTAATACAAAAGAATCTACAGTTGGGGATGTAATCAACTCCTTTTCTATGTGGCTTCCTGTTACTCCGAATTTGTTGCTTGTTATATTTATCATAATTTTGTTGTTTAGTAACGCTACCTGCGTATATGTAAATATACAAATCTTTCTTTAAACCACCAAACAAAAAGGTAACTAAATAAAAAAATAGCACCTAAATTAATAGGTACTACATGTATTTTTACTCTTCAATATCTTCTTCTAATATAATAGGCTCAAAGTTAATCAATTCTTTTTTGACCTTAATTGGCATAACTGCAAATTGCTCTTTAGAAATTATCCAATTATCGTTATTGTCTTTTATTGCATTGAATACATTCCCATTCTTCAAGACCTTGCCCTGCATCTGAGATATAGTATCTTCTGATATCTTTATTACTTTCATAATCTTCTAATAATTTATTGACAACTTTCATCGTGCTGTCTTTTTCTGTATTTTCAAAATGAGAATAACTTGTAATGGGAGGATGAACCATTAAGGTAAAGAAACAAGCCATAGATATTAGTGCAAATAAAATAATTTTCATTCCTGTAGTATTTTAATTATTTTCAATCTAAGTTCTTGGTTTTCTAACTCGCATTGTTCAATCCTAACTTGCAAGTAATCTGTATATTTGCTATATAAGAATCCTGCCGTGTATAATAATAATATAATTAAAGCCGTAACTGCTATAGTAACAGATTTTTCCAAAGTCAGTCCACCATACCATTTAGCTATATCTTTCATAGTAAGAAAAATTAAATGGTTATAAAAGGTACGCTAAATTAATAGCGTACCAATGTAAATTAAACAAATGGATTCTTAAATCTCGGTAATACTTTTACGTTTGTTCTTCCAACTCTTGTAATTGTAAGATTAGCCGTAAACATATCATTTGCTCCACCTCCCGCTGATGAATTGACTTTAATTGACGCAACTCCGAAATCATAGAACATATCATCTGTTCCTAAAATAACACGCTTTCTGATTCCACATTGCCAACTTTGCAAAGTCGTATAGTTTGTGTCATTCAAATCCGTAACATCGAATGTCGCTTGTCTTGTTGCTCGGATTGAGTATTCAGGGTCAGAATAAAGTTCAACATTTTCATCGGACGCTTCAGGGATTGTTCCCAATCCTCGCAAAATTGCTTTATTCGTAATTGAATCCCATTCTGTAACGAGTTCAGGGTCAGCAGGAAAATCATCGGTATCATCCAAAACAACCATCCACGTAACTCTGCCCGAAGTTAATCCTGTTGGACAATCCTCGTCAAATAACACATCAAATAATACGTCTTCACATAAATCTTCGCAGTTATCAATTGGCTCTATATATGCCATAATTTTCTAATTTTATAATATTTTTAATATTTACGTGCTATAAAAAGCACTCATTTATATATATCAAAGTTTGGACTAAATATTTCTTGCGTTCAAGATTGCATCTCTCATTTTATTGTAATCAAAAGTTGTAGTCGTTAAATAATTAAACATCACTCCGACTTGTGCAGTTGATGTATAATTCGGACCTAATGCAAGGAAATCAAAGTTGCCCGAAACTATTGCAGATGGAGTGTCGTTCACTGACCTATTACCTCCATCTGATACCAAATTTGCTTTATCTGCATAATTTTCTGCTAATATTAAGTACGGATGAGATTTATCAAATGTGTTTAAAGTAGCATCTCTTCCGAATCCTGAGTGTCTTACTTGTAAGGAGATAGTACTACTTTCGAAAAGTGCAAAATACGAACCTGTCGCCCCTCCTTGCCAAAACAAAGCAATCCTTGAACCTCCACTCACTCCCATATCATATTTATTAACCATAACCCCTGCTCCTAAATTCTCATTTGTCTTATTCCATCCACTTCCATAGTCCAAAGTTGGGTCATATGTAGTTCCTATTCTCGCATCAACTCCATTCCCTTTGAATCCTAAATTATCATAAGTCAATCCCCCAACACCTGTAGCTGTTGGATAACTTGTAGCTGTGCTATAAATTGTATGCTCAGCTAAGTTTATCAACCTAAATGCAGGAGTAGCCGAAATGTACTCTCCATAAAATAAGAAATTAGGTCTATAATCTTCAACAAACTCCTCGCTCAAATCTGTTAAGAAACTATTTAACTTTCTAATATCTCTTACGTCTGTTGGTAAATCTATTGAATTATTCATTGCATGGCTTAAAACATTTGTAGTCCATTCAGAAATGTTAACAATATTCGATAAATTATTCTCATATCTGTCATGCAAAATGCTTTCGCTACAATTAATTGAATATTTAATGGTTATCTTACCCTCCATAAATTCTCCTGCTGAGTATATATCTGCATTAGTTATTCTTGCATTTCCTACTCTGTATAAATCCTCATCATTTCCAAAATATGCTTTTATGTTTTTTCCTGCGCAAAACTGTTGCAAGAATCTATAATTTACATCATTCAAATCCGAAATAACAAACTCGATTTCTCTGTCCATTTTCAACATGGCATTGTCATCATGATAAGTTTCAACTTCAATCGGAGTTCCTGCAGGAAATTGCCCATTACCTCTCAATATTGCTTTATCTAAAATAGTCGCCCATTCCAAAGCATCACTCGGATTATTTGGCTCAATGGAATCTCGCCCCATTATTACAAGATAAGAAATATCCCCAAATCTTATATCAGGACAATTGGCATCAAATAAAGTTTCATATAACGGATTTTCAGTACAAATCATTTTAGTTCTATTTATAGTGTAAATATAAGTAATTTTAAGTTAACTCTGTAGTAATGTATTCATCAATACTACAACCGACTATTCTCGTAGGCTTTTCAAATATAGTTAATATGCACTTTAATGTATCTGCATCCACTTTTTCAAAATCTATCCCGAATGCAATGTCTTCATAAATGCCAACATCTTCGTTTGGAAAACTTACTAATTTATAATCAGATTCAGCCATAAAAGTCAATGGCTCAACATCTTCAAATCCACATAAAAAGTCTACCTGTCTATAAATTTGATATGTAGTATTTGCTCTTTGAGTTTGCCCAGCATAATTGGGTTGAGTATTCTCCTCATTTATTTCAACGTTTTTCATTATTGTAACTGAATCCGAGGAAAAGGATTGCCAAAAATCCGCATGCTTAAATCCTTTAATATCAGTGTTATGTATATAACTAACATTAAATAATTCTAAGTTATTTATTTCTTCGGTATATGGAACAAACCAATCTGAATAAAATAATCGCATACTATCAGGAGCATCATAACCACTAAGATATTTCTGATTCATGTATATCTGATATCTCATTTTCATTCCTGATTGATAAGAAGCTAATACTTCATTTATCCAAAAAGGCATTGGGTCGGATGACTCAGGTAACCTTAAAGAATGTAAAAAATCTCCTGACGGATAAGCATTTCTATCTGAATCTTTTAAGGTTACAAAAATATCAGACCTCCCGAATACCTCCACTCTTATTTGATTAGTTATTTCAAATTCTCTGACTCCTCCATCGCATTCCATCAATTCAATACTTACACCTGAAACAACCATATTCTTCGAAGTTGGTGCTACAAGAGTTCCGACTATTCTCATGTGAATTTGAAATGGCATTAATCTGTATGTCATCCACTCTTTATCGCTTTCTTCTGTATTGAATCCCAATAAGACTGCTTTGCTTCCTGCTTTCATATTTTATCTGCTTTGAAATATCACTTCATTAACTCCTGTTACTAAATCATAACTTGAATTATTTAAAATCTTATATCCATTATCCCAATTAACCTCGTTTTTTTCTGTTGGCAAATCGCAATCAATAATTACATATCTATCAAAATCAATCAAGCTTTTATTTGTAACTCCACCTCCTGCGTCAAATATTTTATCATCTGAATTTCCATCAACCCATCTTTTCAAAGGATAATAAGTAAATGTATTAAATGCTTGTTCATTTGAATCCGAATAACTTAAATCTCCAACATCTGTAAGCATAACATATCCCGAATCAGAAAAGTATTCATTTGAAACTAACTCCATCATATCCATTACCTGCTCGTCTGTGAAAGGCAAAGATTTAATAAAATCTCTTCCAATCGTTGACGGAAAATCTAAGAACATAACTGCATTTATATCCAAGTTAAATAATGTTATAGATTCTTTCTCAGGAGTTCCATTTCCGTAATCCAATTTGTATTCATTTCTTAGCATTGGTTCTGTCTTGTGCTCTTCAAATTCAATAGTCGAGGAAATCGGAACTTGACCTTTGAACTTATAAACATCTTCAAGTTTTGTAGGAATTTCAATCTCTTCACTATTGTAAAAATACGGATTATAAAAAGTATTTTGACTTATTCCTCTGCTAAAATGGCTCGGAATATTCAATGAATAAGGAGGAGAATAACCCCTTTTGGGATTGAAAAAACTAAGCACAAACTCCCCCGAACTTCCTTTACTTATAAAGTAGTAAATTCTTAAACTCTTGCATATCGTTTCTATCAACTCCCTAAATGATATTTCATAATCAAATGCGCTCAATCCCCATGGTCGCTTAGCATTTGATTTTTGAACCAACCTTAAATCTTCCTGCGTTATAGTGTGAGATTGTGGTCTAAATCTAAAATCTGAATCCAGAACTAAATCCGTATCAAAAAATCTTTTGCAAAAGAATTCCAATAACTCATCAACTTTCATTGTCTTTTTAAGCTTCGTCTGTTCATTTAATATTTGCTTATAATAGTTATACTCAATGGTCGTTCTGACATTCCCGACTTCGTTATATGAAATATACATCTGAAATCTTGGCTTAGCAATTTCATCTCCATTTATAATAAATGTTCTTCTATCTATATAATTTATATATGACGGTACAGTATTTATTGTTTCCTCTCTGTAATTCCTATAAGCATAGTTTCCCAAATCAGCTTCTGCAATCGCTCTCAATTGACTTATTAACGTTGGATTTGTAACTTGAAAGCCAACATTTAATGGTGGTTGAGTGACTTTATTGTAAGCATTTCCAAAAGTTTCAACTCTTCTGTATGCATAGGAACGACTTGGTGCGCCTAATCCTGTTTGCGAATCAACGACATCGACTCTATATTGTATTTTTTGCAAATCTAAATCAACACTTTCATAAACTGAACTTAAGTCAATATTTATATCCTCGCTCCATACTAATTCTAAATCATCATACATTTTAGTAAGTTCTCCCATAGAACCATCACTAATTTCGCATTGGCAAATTTCTTTATTCCACTTGATATTATCCGTATCGACAAAATAAGTTATTTCTCTTGAACCTTTAATTATTCTTATAGTTAAATCTGCTCCTGAATTTCTCGTTGAATTCGAGTAAGGTAATAAAGCTTCATAAGTAGCACCTCTAAAAATAAAAGTACCTCCTAATTCAAGTTTAGTTCCAATTCTTGGCAAATCATATAATGACTTTTCAATAGTAACTTCTCCGTAATTATCAGCCGTTGCGTCTATTGTACCTCCACTATGTATAACTTCAATTCTTATCATTACGCTAATATAGTTTTATTCCCTATTCTGTAATAATTTTTCCCATTCTTTGTGAAATATTCTCTTCTTCCTCTCTGTAAAGATACTAATTTTTCTATCCCCTTTCTTGAACCATCATCTGCATTAACTTGCACCTCTATATTATTTACAACATCTTTACTCTCAGAACCTGTAAGTGTATCTAAAATCACCTGCATTGACAAATAGTCGCCAATGTTCAAAGCATCAAGTAATGGCATTGTGGTTTTATCGCTTGATTGTTTTCTGTTGATTGCATATATAGTTTCTCCCTCTTCATATTCAGCAATCTTTCTTCCGCCATGCCCATAAAGTCCAATCCCTCCTCTGCTATGTCTTTGACCTTTTCCATCCAAACTCAATACACCACCTTTTTCAAAACCTGGAACACTTGATTGCATTGCACTTAGCTGTTTTCTAAAAGCTATAAAACTCGCTATCATTGCTCCTGCACTTGCAATACCTAATGCTACTCCGATAAACGGAATTCCTGCATGTGCTGACATTGCTTGCGCTGATCCACTAATTAAGGAACTTATTGCAGTTACTGTACTCATTGCTTGTTGCGCCATTTGAATAGCAAAAGATGCTTTTGCTTGTTGCATTTCAATCTCAATGATTTTATTCGCATTTTCTTCTTTTAGTTTTTCCTCTTCCAATAAAGCTTCTTCCAAACTATCCAATCTGCTATTATCAATTTCATACGAAGTCGCCATACCTTCCTCATACATATTCTCTCTTTCCTTAATAGCTTGTTTCTCTGCTTCAATAGCTTCCTGCAATCTATTGATATTTGAATCAATCATATTGCGTTCAGTTTCCGCCATCGCTTTCTGTGCATCAAAGAAAGAACCCATAATGCTATTCAGATGACTTGCAATTTGATTGCCCATTTTGACAAACTGCGCTTCTAACTTCTCGGTCATTTCATCTCCCATAGCATTAGCCATCGCAACTCCGAAAAGACCACCCAAAGTGCCTCCACTCCTTTCAAGCATTCCTTTTTTAGAATCAACTTCCCTATCTATAACGACAAAAGCTTCGTTAATTAATGGAATCAATTTCTGCGCTTCTTCTTCACTTATTTGAAAGAAATCTGCAACTGAAACTCCACCACCACTTTTTAGATATTCCTTTATTTTATCAGCCGAAACTCCTAAATGCTCAGCCAATGTATCAAGCAAAGCAATTTGTTGGTTTTTTATGTCTTCGCTATCTCCGAATAACTTTATCTGTAAATCAATTTGCTTCTTTGTAAATTCATATCTTGTAAAGTACTCATCTTCAATTAATTCGTTTTGTCTGTTAGTAAAGTACTCAGTAACTTCTGTTTGCTTTTTAAACAACTCAACTTCCTGCTGTGCAAGAGTACCCAATTCTTTAGAATGCTTTTCCTCATCTTGCATATAGATTTCCCTCAATTTAGAAATCTTATTCAATGCATCATCAATTTCACTTATTGCTAAATCATATTGCTCAGCATTTACCTCCAACTCTGTGCTTCCAAAAATATCTTTTTCTAATTCAGCTTGTAACTGAAAAATACCATCTGTATATTCGCTAATTACTTTTGTAACTGCAGAACTCCAATTCACACTAATGGCACTCGAAACTGCGTTAACTCTATCTTCTTGCTCTTTAGTATATTTTCCAAGACTTATCATTTCAGCTTTTATATCTTCAAGCTTATTTAATTGCTCTTGATATTTGTCATTAATTGAAATAATAGATTTCTCTAAACCATCCTCCAACTGCTCAAATAGAGTAGACTTTTCTATCTCCATTAACTTATCTATATATTCCGTTACATGATTAACCGTCATTCCCGAAGATTTCTCTCCGTCTTTTATTTCTTTAGTTATTTTAGATTGAAATGAATTAGCTATATCCAACAATCTATTTGAATTTGTAAGTGCTGAAATTTCTACTTTTTTAAGTTCACTTGCATCTAATAGCACGTCTAAGTTTCCTGACAAAATTCCATTTCGTTCAATTTCTTTCTTAATAGCCTCATCTATATATGTATTATCCGCATAATAATCAGCTGTATTTTTAACTATATCAAAATTATCTCCATGCTTTAATGCTAATTCGCCTACCTTTTTTGTGTACACTTCTATTTGGTCGGTTGCTTGTTTTCGGAATGCTTCTGCAATACTTGCATTAATAATGCTATCACGCATCTTATCATAAGCATCGCCAACTTTCCCAGCTAATATTTCCTCATTCGATAAATTCTCAAGTACTTTAGGATAAGCCTTTTTTATGTCATCAATTGACTTTATTCTTTTTTCATTTGATAAGTTTAGATTATTTATAGCATTTATATTCTTCTGTAAATCCACTAACTCTTTTGACGCCAAATTAGAAACCTCATTACCAAAATCTATTTGCTTCTGCTTTAACGCTTCGGTTTCTTCACTCGCTTTCTTAGTAGCATCATTATATTCCATTAGCTTAGCTATAAGATAACCAACTGCAACTGCCATCGCCCCAATTCCTGTAGCTAACAAAGCTCCACGAAATCCTTGCAATGCTCTTGTTCCTAAAGTAACAGTTCCTGCCCAAACTCTTCGAGCAATACTATCTTTCTGAACCATTGTGGTGCTTAAAGTTTGCAAGGAGTTTGAAATTGTCATCAACGCATTTAATCTCGTTAGCGTTTTCATCACATTTTCATTCTCAATTCCAAACAAAGCCATCGTTCCGGTTAGAACACCTGCCAAAGCATTCATTTCCTGAAACCCTAAAATCGCTCTCTTTAATCCTGCACCTTTAGCCATGCTGTCAATCGAGTAGTTCGCCCTATCAATTGAAGTTTTTAAATCATTAGCTTCCTTTGACAATTGTTGGAATCTTTCAGGATTTGTTGCTCTCTCTCCTGATGCATCCATTTTGGCTAACTCATCTCTTACCTCTCTGAAACGAGTAGTAAGAGTTTTCATTTCAATACTTGCAACCCTTGCACTTTCCTTAGTCTTATCTAATCCTGCGTTACTATCTTGTTCATATATTTTTACTGTTTTATTAAGTAACTCAGCTTCATTTTTACTTTCTTCTATTGCTATCTGTAATTCAACAAATTTTTCTGCTCCACCGAAATCTTCCATTCCTGTAAGTGCTTGAGCCAATACTTGAAAATCTGCATCTGCTTGCATGGCTTCGTACCTAATATCCTTAATAGCATCTTGCGCTTTTCTTAACTTCTCAAAATCTACATTACCATCACTCTTCGCATTTTGAGTTTGTATAATCTGCTCATTTGCCCTAATTTCGTCATATAGCTTTTTTCTCAAAGCGTATTCTTGAATCAAAGCTTTTGCGATATTATCTGTGTTTTCAATTTCTTTTCTAAAAGAACCGTCCTTAGTTTGAGCGTAAATACTTTCTATTCGCTCCTGCTCTCTTGTTTCTGTTGCAGTTTTCTTTTTCTCCTCGTATAATCTAACTTGCTCGTTTATTTCTCTTGTTACTTGCTCTGTTGTTCTTTTTGAAATCTCGACACTTTCTGAACTCTGCCTATTGATTTCATCTTTCTTCTTGCTTTCAACATCAAGTGTAATATTTGTACTCTTCTTTTCCTCGTTTAATCTAATTTGCTCATCTACCTCTCTTGTTACTGCTTCTGTTGTTTTAACCGAAATCTCGACATTTTCCTTTGTGTGTTTTTGAGTTTCAATTACTTTTTTAGTAACATCCTCACGCTTCTTAGCTTCCGTATCAAGTTCTAAGTTTATCTTTTTATTCTCAACAACTAAATCAATAGTCTTCGAAAGAGCATTATCTAAAGACTTTACACTTGAATCAATTTTGCTTGAATCAATTTGGACATCCAAAGGCTTCTGCAAATCTTGCTTTGAATCAATCATCTTCTCAAACCTAATAATAAGGTCATCCAAACCTTGCTTGAATTCACTTGAATCTCCTCCAATATCAAAATTAATCTTCATGTTTTTTGTTTTACTATCTTTTTCGATTTGCTTCCTCTTGCCTTTTAACTTTGTTTTTATGCTCGGAAAGTAGCATGAAAAACTGATTGGTTTCCATTGCTCGCAATTCATTTGCCTTGTGCGCATCCTCCCCAGATAATATATATAACGTCCTTGTAATATCTCGCATTGTATATTCTGATCTCAGGCTTACGAGTTTCTTCTTTAATTCTGCTGATTGCTTTGTTGTTTTTCTAAGGTCAACGAAATTGTATCTAAAGATTCCCCCATTAGGTCTATCAACGTCTTTTTCTTTGCTAAAATGTCTGCTATGTGTTTTTCGTGCATCCTCAATATATGACTTAAATGAGTTTGCGAAAATGGCAAAAAACTTTCAAACGACAACCCCTCCTCTGCCCAATCTTTTATTTTAGCTAATTCCATTTCTTCGGATATCCTGCGTTCATCCTCCCCTACTTTATTTATAAACTGTGCGCAAAGTCTTAAAATCGGATTCCCAATATCTTGCTTATTCTTCAAGTCCGTTATTCTATTGTGAGCAATAACTGCAACCTGAGCAAGTTCTCCTTTGTTAGCACTTGCAAAGATTTTTGTCAATACATTTTGCTCTCCACTTTCATCAATTCTTCCTCTGAATATATCCTGAGTTAAATCTGATGCTCTTGCAAATCTTTCAATCGATAAAGTATCTTTTATAATATACTCATTATTATTAGCTATAAAGGTTTGACCAACCTCTAAATTTATAGTTCTTATTTCCATATTTTTAAAATTAAATGTACCAAGATTATAGTCGTGAAAATAGTTGTTAATGCGTTACAAAACAAACTAACATCAATAAACCAACTTGCCACGGAAGTCCACAAAACCAACTGACCTGCCATGCATACTTCGCAAAGGAATAATGAAGTGAATTTATTATTTTCCCTAAATGGATTATCTTTTTTAGTTCCAAATATCTTTACCATGAATGCAGGAAAGTTTTCAAGTATTCCTCCATCTGCAATTAATATATGTCTGTAAGATAACCCAAACAGAACTCCTACTATTATTATTTCTAACATGATATTTCTTGAATTATTAAGCTATCGCAATCTGTTAAGTAAATTATTTCAAAGTTAATTTTGTAAGCCTTAAAAGGAGTTATAGTCATTGCATGAACTGCATCTTCATAAGTGTATTTTTTAAAAATATCATCATACTCCACGCTCTTCATTTTTATTGACTTTATAACGCTTGAATCAAACTTCAAAGCTTCCCTTATTTCATTTATTACTTGTCCTGATGTATAGCTTTCAAACCCCCTCGCATTCAGCCAAACAGTTATTCCGAAACTTTCGGATGCTAAAGAATAGTAACCATAATCTAAGATAGAAGTCTTTCCATTCCTTTCAATATAAACTAAATCCCTCTTATTGGCATTTGGAACTGTAGGAATTATTTGAGTTCCGTTTTCATAAATAGGAATCTTCAAGACCTTTATTCTTTTAGTTCCGAAAAGGCTTGTGGTCACTTCATTTTTCTCTTGCGTCTTGACAAGTCCGTAAATATTTTCAAAGACTGTGTTTTGCAAATTTGTTTTAATTAGTTCGTAAATCATAGTTAGTTTATTAATTGTTCAAAAATCCTCTTAAATAAATAGTCTGTTACATCAATTTTCGCTTCTCCGATTGCTTTTTCATCAGGCTCTAAAAATGCTCCATATCTTTTTAAGTTTTCATTGTATTTATAAAAGTCAAAATCTCTCGTAAATCCTAAACTCACTAATGCTCTTCCCTCATCAACATAAGCCTCCACAACTTGAATATTTCTAAACATATCTCCTGTCAAAGTTAAATCCACATATGCAACTTGACGCCCTTTCTCAACTCTATAATCAATATATTTCTTCGAAGCATAGAATGTACCCAACTTATCTTTCATTTGTATTTCATAAATCTCAGCCGAAAGCATATCAACAGCAACTATTTCAAATACTTCCAATAAAACCTCATCGAATGTATCTCTAATATTAATCAGTCCTGATAAAAACTCTTCGGGTAACATATTAAAACCAATTTTTATGGATAGAACCTTTTGAAGAATCACAAGGAAAACATCCTGTTTTATCAAGTTTTAAATTCGGAAGTAACCACTCATTTATATCTCTCATATATTCTGCCTTTAATTTATGAATATCATCCTCTCTTATTTCCGTATTCATTACGCTGAATCTGTCAAAATTAAATGTATTTTTAACATACTTCAATCCTTCACGAATTGCAATTTTTTGAATGATTGCTCCTAATGTTTTTCTTTGATTTTTGTTTTCCATTACTTGACAAATTGCATCCTCAATCGTGCAATTTACTGATAATTCAAATTCAAATCCTGCTGTCGATTTTTTAACTAACAATCCATTCTTATATAAGTTTAATCCGAAACCTTGATTTTTCTCCCTCGAATTTGGACAACTTGTGCATCCCGATTTTGTATGAATATAAGTACCATCCTCTAAAGCAGTTACTGTTACTTTTATATTTGATGTTCTTTCGTTATCCTTTTCATTAGATTCAATTTCAATGTCAAAATCTCCTGTCCACGAATTTGCAATATTTTCAATAAAGAATCTTGCTCCTTTCCCTCTTGCAACACTTGAGAACATAAATATAAATTCATCCCCTTCCTTAACTTGCTCTAATCTACTTCCAATAACACCCATTGATAATTTTGCAATATTATCTCTAACATCATGAACTCGGTTTAACGTAATTGAAATTTCCCTAAATAATATTTGTCCTGCGTTATTTATAAATCCATTTATTTTCTCACTTAGGTCTTGGCATCCTACAATTTCTTGCCATTGCCTAATATCAACAGAATAAGCACTTTCATCGAAATAATATCCTGACAAACTTGTTTTAAACTCCTCTTCAATTTCATCTCCTAAACACTCACAATCATTCTGCGTTATCCCGATAAGTCCTTTTAAGCATTCCATTTTTATAGATTTATTTATATAAAAGTACGAAAAAGGCACAACATATTAGAATATGATGTGCCTTTTCTTTTATTCGCTAATCAAATTACTCTGCACTTATTGTATAAGCCAAAATTCCTGTAATAGCATCTTCTTCATTTCCTGTAAAGTAACAAGGATTTGGATTAAAGAATGCATCCATTCTTAACTTCATTACGTATTCGTACATATGTAAATCTCTATCTGCATCAACACAAATATAAGAAACATAAACGTCCGTAATCAATCCCGGAATTCCTGTTGGTAAGCTGAATCTCTCAATACCTTTTCCACCTCTTCCTTTAGTCCACGAAGTAATTGCTGATGGATTATAATTTAAACCTGCAACTGCATAAGCATTAGGAGAAATAATATATCCACTTTTATCAATTATAGGGTCGTATGCAGTTGGAAATATTCCATTAGCATAGAAAGGTAACTTAATGTCATCTCTTCCTAAATATGCTAAGTTTTCAAAACCTCGCAAACCACCGTCATTAATCATGAATGGATTCGGTAATCCATCAATTTGAGAACGCGTAAGTAAATCCGAAAGCATATACGCATACTCGGTCGGAGTAGTTGGTATGGAGAAAGTTTCAGTATCATACAAATTCGCATCTACTGCTGTTGCTACAAATTCATTCGCTGAGCGTAATAATGCTCTTTGTCCATTTCTTAATTGACGATTCAATAAATCTGTACGATTTATAACCGTTTTTTGTAAAATGGAATCGTCCATAAAGAACTTGTATTCAAAACATTCGTCAATCGTAACTTCATTGCTATTAAGATTTGGCATATCTCCACCCTCAGGAGCATCACATAAATCTTCTTCACATTCCCCTGCATCTTCATCACAAGTACTAAACCATGTAATTTTAACCGTTCTATCATCACTTTGTCTTGCTGATTCAATAAAATTCTGCGAAGTTTCTTGCATTGCAACAAGCATTCTCAAAGTTTGAAAATCTTGTTGTCCTGTATTTATACCAAATGCATCTTCTAAATCGAGGACTAAATCTGCTAATCCTGCTTGAACGGTTATAGTTCCGTTAACTGTTGCACCTAAGGCCATTTTTCTGTAATTATATTTTTAATAATTCAGACGAATTCAAAACCTACTCAGGCAAAGAATCCTCAAAATCTTCTGCACTTGCCATCAGTTGTTTTCTCGTTTCTCTGTCAATTCGAGAATCATAAATAACATTATAAAGGTCGTTTTTAGTTTTCGGTTTTTCTATTCCAAACTTTGATAATTTTTCAAATATACCCAAACCTGAACCTCCGTTCCCTTTACCTCCTGAATGTGGCGAAGCATCATCCTTTTTTCTTTGTAAATATTTTTCTAACTCTTTGTTAGCAATATCTTCAAATTTAATAGGATTTTTAATTTCATCTTCTAATAAGACACCGTTTGACAAGGCAAATCCATGCTCGTCAACGTCAAATTTATTTATAATATTTTGCTTTACTAAATTCAAAATTGGCTCATTTGAAGTATCAAATTGTCCTAAAATTGGATTTAATAATTGCTCTTTTTTGAAATTGCTTTCATAGCTTTTTAGTTTATTCTCTGCATCTAATTTAGATGTTTCAAATTCAACTAATTTGCTTTGTAATTCTTTAATGCTATTTTGATAAACTGCTGAATTCTTAATGTCTGATTCTGTAAAGTCCTTCTTTTGAAGATGCTCTTTGAAATCATTTTCTAAAAATACAATCAAGTTTTCCTTTGGAGCATCAATACCATTTTTGGACAAAAGGTCTGAAACTCTTTCATAAGTTTTCCTCTCCCCAGCCTTAAAGAATTCGTCTTTTTTTCTTTCTATGCCAACTTTTTCCGACTCCTCTCTAAGTTTGGAAATTGCCGACTTAAAAGATTCAATTCCATTTTCTGATTCTAAAACGCCACTCTCAATATTCAAAAGTTGCTCAATTTGCTTTAACATATATTAGTTTTATTTAGTGTTCTTATGCTTCCCCTTGAATAGGGTCATTTTCTTTTGCCTTAGTTTTAGCTTTAGGCTTAGCTTCAATCTCTTTCTTAGTTTCAGGCAAAGGTTTTACTTCAATCTCCTCTTTCCATCCATATTTCTGAGGAACGCCTTTTTTCCAAACCCTCTTCTTGAAAGTTCGCTTCTTACCTAATGCGTTTATTGCTTTTATCATAGTTTTTATTTTATATCCAAAAATACATTTTTATATCTAATATAACAAAAATGCTCAACAAAATTAATTGCCGAGCATTTGAGTAACTAACTAAATCTTGAGAAATACATTAAAAATGAATAATAATACCGATTTCAGGTAGCGAACATTTGCACAACAACAAGCAAACTATCGGTACTATTATTACAATCTTAATTAACTTTAAGTCATGAACGAACTTAAAGCTAAAGATAAGACTTATTTTTTAATCTAACAAATCTTCTTGATTCAATTTCATTCTGTTATATCTTCTCTCTGTAATGAATGACGGAAAATGCAAACATCCCCAACCTCCCATGTCTAATAAAGGAATATAATTTGATTTCTTTTCTTGGATTGACTGACCAGAAAGTCCAACAATTGGAGCGCAATCGCCACCTATCAAATCCCTCCATTTTTCAGCTTCGTTTAAACTGAATACGTTTCCAACTATTTTTCTACAAAAGCATCTTGAAGTTTCAATTAAAGTTCCTCCATAAATAAAATGAGTTAATCCGTATTTATTAGCTTGGTCAACATTGGTCATTCTATCTGTTTCGATAAACAAATCTTTAATAGTTGTATCAAGTTGTGCTTTTACAATTCCTCTTCTTTTTTCAGGTATTCCTTTTAATTGACTTTTTATTTCCTTCTGAGCATGATGTGCGCTCTTTCCTGAACTAATATTTCTTTGAATGGTTTCTTTAACGCTAAACATTATCCTCCTATCTTTTACGATACTGCCCAAATATCCGTCTGTTTTTATCCTCCCCGATTGCGTTAAACCTAATCTTCTATTCATTGCATCATTAACCGTATGCCTATTTATATCTATTTTCAAAACATCTTCAAAATAGTTAACGGTCAGCAGGTTAGTTTTCTTTAATTCATTCACAAAAAACTCAGCCAACCCTTGACTTAACTTTTCGTATTCTTTTTGAAATGCTAAATTAAAGGCTTGTAAATTATTGAGATTTGCGATTGTTGGTTTCAGATTTCCATTAGCATCATAATCCAATTTATTTTCAATAAACTTGGTTGACAAATTAGCTAAATCATTTGCAACTTTGTCCGTTAGTTTATCCCAAATATCGCTAAATCTCTTGAAGAAAGTTTCCTTTTGTTTCATTATTCTTGCTCTTCATCAAAATTAAATAAACCTGTAGTATCTATCATTGGTAATTCTTCAGGCATTAAAGATTTTACTTTTTCATCAATCAATTGCTTCTGCCTTGCATGGAGTAAGTAGTAAAAATTATCCACTTCCTCTTCCAACTCAGTAAAAATATGATGAAAATAATTATGCAAAGTCGAGATTTCACGATTGACATTTCCTGCTAAAATCATCCTTACTTCATCATCTGTCTTTCCAAAGAATGGCTGAAACTTCGCCTGCGTCTGGACTTTTACCAAAGTTTCCGCATCTGTGCTGTACCTTTGCCCAATCCAGTCAAGTTGCAACTGCGATAAAATGCTTTGTGGCGCACCTGCTTCTTTCATTGCTTTTAAATCTTCCAAAGTTTCAATATCGCTTTTCGGTATTAAATCTTCAGGAAAAGAATGGTATGAATTAGCTTGGACCCCTAACAAAGTGTACTCTATAATAGCATCTGTAATAAACATCCACAAATTTGAATATTTTGTAACAAATGGAAATAAAGTATTTCCTAAATTATCTGCTTCGTTTCTCACTTCTGTAGCTGTTTTTAATCCCGAACCATCTGTTTTGATTAAAGATTGAGAAAACATTGCTCTTCTGAAATTCTCATGGATAGAATCCATGTACTCTTTTTGGAACTTTATCAACTCAACAGGAGGAGAATAGTAGTGTATTATTTCATTTGGATAAATTTGTTCTTCTTTTCTATCTGCTTGTTTGATTTCCAACACTTGCGCTGAACTCTCTTGAACATTATTTGCTCTTCCTGTGCCTTTACAAACTACACAATTTGTTCCGTCCAAACTCCTTCCATTATTACAGGGAGTATCTGGAGTTCCTGTGCAAGGTCTTCCAATAAATACTTTTTGTGGAAAAGCATGTTTTCGCATCGTCAAATCAAATTCGCTACCTGTTTGAATTTCCTTTTTTAAATAAGGAATTCCACTTTGAAATAAGCTGACATAAGTATCGTATTTTGTTTCAGGGTCTTTTACAACTCCTGCAAACTTCATTCTCAAATACCCATAGTTATTTTTGTAATAATGATAATCGTAAAAAGAAAAATTATCAACTATCAATTCTCCCTCAGCTTCTTTCTTATTTTCGATAGGTTTTAAAGTGTGTGTTCCGTCTTCATCATATAGCAATAACATATCCTCGGACGCTACAATCGCCCAAACTAAATATCCATTTTTTAATTTATAATTCAGCACATTCTTACTTTCATAAATATATGGAAATATATTCTCGGAATCCGACTCGATACTTATCAGAGCATTTGGGTCATATTTGCAATAATAATCCCACTTTTCTTGTAGGAAATTATCGACACCTCTATTGTTTTCGGAGTTGTAGAACTTCTCCATTTCAGCCAAAACACGCCCCTCTTGCTCGTTTTTTTCCACACCTATGTCCGAATGAATATGCTGGAGTCTTAATGGCTTATTAAAGTACTTGCCTACCTCCGCCAACAGGCTCGGGATGACCGTTATATATATCTCTAATCTTTGGTTATGCTCTTCTTCGGATTCTCCTAATCTGTAAACTTTGGAAAATCTACCTAAATCATTGCATAGTAATAAATCGTGATACTCATTGGCTAAATTTACCGTTCTTGTATAATGCTCATGTCTTTCATCAAGTATCATTAATTCAATGGCTTCTTCTTTTGTCATTTTGATTTCTATAAAATATCTTTAAAAATGTACGCGAACAGATAGTCTGCTGTATCGCTCAAGTGTCCATTTAGTTCAACTCCATTTTGTCCTTTCCACTTTCCTTTTGTTACTACTTTTCCATTCACGCCATCCTGAACCGATTGGTAGTCATGGATAAGTTTATTACATCTACTATGAATAAAGATACGAACTTTTTTTCCTCCATACTTCTGCATTTCTCTAAAAATACGATTCATTAAATCCCTACGCTTTATATTTGCAGGATTGTACTTTATTGACCTATCACTATTTGAACCGATAAATTTATGCATATATTTTCTTACATCATCAAATCTTGTGGTACTTCCCATTCCCTCAATTCTCCTATTTCCCATTGCATCGCCGTAATAATAAACAGTTGAACTACTATTTGTTTTATGCTTTGCTATAAATCCTTTCACAATTGCTTCTGTCGAATTCAATGGACTTTCGTACGCAAACTCATCATAGCAAATAAGATCAACAAATTCTTCTGAAACTTTAATTTGCCAACAAGTCATCGACATATAAGGTACTGCGTTCCAATCTATAGAAATATGGTCTGCCAAACTCTCATCCCTATCAAATTCATCTGAAACATGTACAGATTCGCTGAATCCATTATACCAAAATGAACCCAACCTACTTGCTCCCCATGCTCCATCTGCATATCCTGCAAAGATTTTAGGGTCGCCATTAGCTGATAGGTACAAAATGCTTTTATAATTTTCAGGCAAAAATGGATTGTCTGAATAGTTTACAAAAATATCTTCAATATGATATTGCTTTGAAACATCCAAGTTTATAATATCTCCACTCGTGTCTACAATTTTTTCTCCTTTATAAAGTTCAGGGTAAAAAATCCTAATAATCCAATGGTCAAACATGACATCGTACCTGTTGAAGGTAACAATAAACATCTTACTTCCCTCTTTGCTATGTCTTAAAGTCGGCAATAATTCCGAAAATGATTTTTCAGGAACTTGATCAAATTCATCAATCCAAATATGAGTAGGGTCTGAAATACCTTTCAATGATTCAGGACTATCTAAACCAAATGCGATGAATTTATTCCCAGAGGCAATATCAACAATATCCCTCGTTCCATTTGGTCGCTCGGAAAAGAAAAACTCTTTTTCAAGTCTTTGCTCCTTTATTACTTTTATCAATTCAGCGTGGTTTGTACCACGAACCGCAGTCATTTTATTCCTTCCAAAATAACACTTAAAGTACTTAGCTTCTCTGCATTCACGAATTAACTTCGTAGCTGTAGCATGAGATTTTGCTCCTCCACGTCCACCACTCAATAAAAATATCCCATCCTTTGTTTTCGTTACATAATCAAACAATTTATCAACAACAGGTACTATCCTGCTCCCTGAAGTTCCTTGCCTTAGCACATCTTGTTTTTCTTTATCAGGAAACGATTCTATAAAACTACTTGCTTTTACATAGTGCAACATGCATTACTTCTTATCTGATTTGCTGTTTATTAACTTTACTATTGCTTTAATTGCTTCATCTGTTTCATTCAACTCATCTTCATCCTCCTCTTTTATTTTGTATTGATTGCTCAATCTTATTAATTCTTCCTCTGTGCTGAGCAATTTATATAAACCCATTTGTAAAGCCGGAGCGTCTGAATCGAACCATTTTTTTCTCATTCTAACTTTTTGGTCAATCCTATTTTTGTCAAGCATTCTCTTCAACTCATTAGACTCTTCTCCTCCAACCTTGAAGTATTGATAAAATGTGGTTTTCGATATACCAACATTCGCTATAATATCCTCTATAAATATTAGATTATTATTCACTATAACATCTTTAGCATCATTGAATGCTTTCTCTTTTTTCTTCTCTAACATGAATTACTATTAAAATGATTTATTACTATTTCTTTAAATTGCTCTACGCTTCTGCAAAGCTTATATTCTGCTTTTGTTTTAGTTATTCTACTTGCGAATTGTTTTTGATTCTTTGCATGAACTCCTCTTGAAGCTTTCAATTCAATAAACAAAGGAATAGCCACCGGACTAAATATAACCACATCTGATGCTCCATTACATTTTCCTAATGCCTTATCTCTTGCACCCTGCTTAACTCTATCAAGCTTAGTTTTAGAGCCAAAGTAATCAAACTCATTCTTTATATAAATAAAGACGTAAGCATTATTGTGCATTGTGTAAGTATTATTAAACCATATATAACATTGTTTCTGAATCTCTGATTCATGCATATTCTATATTTTAGGAAATACTCCAAATTTATTACTTTCTAATATTCTTTTCAATCTCTTCTTGTCATTAACGTAAACTTCAGGAATTTTCAAAGTTATATATCCCAATTCCAAATCTCCCAAGTCCTCCGAAAGCATATGACCAATGATTACTAAATCCTTTACAATTTTAGGAAAATCATGAATCAAATCAACTTTTTCACCTAATAAACATATTAAATTTAACTTTGAATGCATTACATCTACCAAGTAGGCTAAATTATTTCCTCTTCCAAACTTAATAAATTTAGTCAAATATGCCTTATTGTATTCTCCACCGATAAAGTTTATAATTGAATTATACCACTCATAACCATCAATGTCGATTTTATCGGGATTTTGCAAATCTACAAAGTCATCTTCCAATAAGCAAGGCAAAACTCGGTCTGAAAAATCCCATCTAATCAATACGTCTTTTAAGTTGTGCGTTTCGTTTAAGAATGCACTTTCCATTAATTTTATATATTGTTCTTTCATGTCTTAATAGTCTTGTAATTCTGAATAATTCTCAATAATAAAATCTTCATGGTATAATCTAACTTGACCTTTATCTGTTTGATAACTAAATAATTTAGAATCATTACAGCACCCTGTTTGGTATATAGGAATGTATTTGAATGTTTTCAAGTTGGTTAATGAGTTTACGTACTGCAATTCAATTATTTGCATCCAATCTTTATGGACTAATTTTTCATTCACTATTCGCTGAGCCAAAAATTCAACTGCTTCCTCATGTCCACATTCTCGCATAAGTCTTGCATATTTGAAAGCAGTGGATTTTCTTCTCATTTTAAATATTTTTAAGAATCTCATATTTGTTGTTGTTTTTTTAAAAAATTACCTTATGTAAATATACGAAACTTTCTTGAAACTATCAATCTAAAGTTCATGAATTCTGTATTATTTTTAAAAACTTTTCATAATGACCTTTTATTATCTCTGCTCTATCTGTTCCGTTTATTATTCTACGAGCATTTATTGCGTCAAAATTACTCCCTTTTGTATAAGTCTTTAAACTTACTCCTGTGAATAATCCACGTTCCATTCCGAGTAAAATAATCTTCGCTCCAATATCTTTATCATTTGCTAAATTTGGATTGGCTAATAAGTCAACTCCAATTAATCTTCCGAACTTTGAATAGTTCTCATACCAAGTTAGCTGAACCATTCCTCTCCCATAATAAATATGATTATAGTTAGTGTAAGTTTGTCCATTGTACTTTTGATTTCTTCCATACCTTTTTCCTCTCCCTTTCCCTATCTCATCAACTCCGTACATTTTCGAACCTGTTTCATGATACACTGTCGCTAAGATGTAAGCCAAATGCCTACAATCTGAATTGTCAACAAATCCATTTTCCCACAAATCAAGCAAGGCATTTATTCCATCAACTTGCTTTTGTTTCATTCCTCCAAACTGAGGAAATTCAATTTTATAATTATCGTAAAAATCCTTTCTATTTATCATAACTCCAAATATAGTAAAATTCCTCGCATTTGAAGAAGTTAGACACAATCTATTCGTAACCAATAAGTTATACAGCTTCTAACAAAACCAACAAGATTCTTACAAAAACAAGTTAGCTATAACTCATTGAGTATCAAGAATATGTATTTAAGTGCAATATGGCTATGTTAGCTATAACTCATTGAAAGCCAATACTTTGTATCAAAATCTAACAAATCTTACCTCATTTTGGTCATGGTTTATATATATACACTCTATACCCTCTATAATAATTTTTTTCTTTGTTTAAAAAAGAATAATATAGTTAGATATAAAGGTAAAGTATTGATACTCAATGACTTATGTCTAACAATTCTCACTTTTAACATATTACAATTTTATCGTTAAAGGCTGATTATCAACGACTTATACCTAACAGCAACTTGTTAGAAAAAAATTATTTTTGTTAGAACTTTTTTAAAGTACTGAGTATCAGTGAATTACACCTAACAACTTACCTTTTAATTTTTACAAAAACTGACGCCATCAGCAATCCAATTGTTAAAATCAGCAATAATGCCAAGTTTTTGCTCTTATTTTTCTCTCTAATTAAATCATTATTACATATAATTAGTTTCTCTTTGTTGATTTCTAACAAATCACGATATCTTAAATCTATTATTTCTTTCGTTATTTCGGTCTTTGTGTGCGTTTTTTCTATAGGGATTTTCTTAATTCCTATAGTATCGCAATCGACCAAAATTGTATCGATGTTTATAATAGTCGTGTCGAATCTAAGTTCCTTGAGTTCGGGATTGTATGTTCTAATGCAGTGCTCGATAAGTAGTTCTGGTTTCTTTACTTGTATGGTTGCCAACTTTCTTTCCGCAGATGTACACCCCACTAATAAAAAGCAAGGCAAGATTAAGTATCTCATATTATTTTTTTATCAAAGTTACGCAATAAAAAAAGCAACCATTTTAATAGTTGCTTTATAGTGTTCCGTTATCAATTAATAAAATAAATCACTCACTTCTCTTTTTTTCGCTTTGAAGATAACTTCATCTCTTTTACTTTTCCATTTTACTTTCCCTATCATTCTATCCTCATTTTCCTTTAAGAACATCAATGTTGCTTCAAATGTCTCTTGTTTTCTCTTTCCTCCTCTTGTTCCAACCCCTTTGATTTCATAATACAAGACTTCTTCATCCTCTTGTATTGTTATTTCCTTTGGATACATTATTGTTCTTTTGCTTTCAATGACAACAATGCTGTCTAATCCTTTGTAAAAGTCAATGGTTATGTTTCCTGTAACTCTCTCCATTCCATGTCTTTTTGTTCCATGTTCGAAGAATTCGTATCTTTTCTTTTCCTGTGCATTTCCTAAACTTGAGATTAGCAATGCAATAATTAATAAGTATTTCATTTTTCTTCATTTTTAAACATTATAAAAACTGTTAATCCTATTACAAACAGTCCGGTTATCCATATTGGAGATAAAACCCAAATCCAACTCCAATTTATAAATCCAAATATCTTTAATATTACAAAAGCTACAGTCACTATTGTGATTAAGCTTGTTCCTTGATTATCTCTCATTTTCATTTTCATTTAAAAAGTTATCAATCCAATTAGCCAACATTTCGAAGTCAGGTTTTTCTTGCTCCAATTCCTCAAGAATTCCCTTGCAAAGATTCAATTCTGTTGCATCATGCTCGATTTCGAGTAATTCATGCGTTTTTCTGTCGATATCCTCGAGTATGATTTCGTGCTTGAGTTCTTGTTTCATTTTCTCGACTATAATTTTCTTTAATATCTCTTCCATTTTGTTAGTTTTTTAAGTATGGGGAGTTTTTACGCTCCCCAAGTTTTTTTAAGCTTTATATAGTTCAATGATTGCATTCTCTCCGAATACTCTTTTATATACCTCAATTTCACAGAATCTAATGTTTTTACTCTTCTTTGTAACTATGCATCTCTCAGTTCCAAACCCTAACTCTCTGATGCTAATTCCTAATTCACGAATGTTAGTTCCTATCATTTTTTCCTCTCTAATGATTGCGTACCACATATTTTTGCTGTTTTAATCACGCTACCTGCGCTCTACATAAAGATACGGAACTTTCTTTAAACTACCAAACAAAAAGGTAAACTAATTTTTAAATTATTCCATAAGTTTTTTCAGTTCAATGAATTCGAGTAAGAATTTTCTATCATTTTGCTTTATATTATCTTTATACTCGTTTTTATAAATTACGCATTTTACTCCTGCTGAGATTAAATGTTTTAAGCAATTATTACAAGGTTCATGAGTGCAATATATAATTGACCCATCTAAGCTAAGTCCTATTTTCGCTGAATGAGTAATTACATTCATTTCAGCATGTACCTCAAATGCTGATGACCATTTATGATGACTTTCTCTACAAAAGTTATCCGGACTAAACCTTGCATTACAGTTTATAAAACCCGAAACTGTACCATTATATCCATGCATTATGACTCTATCGTTTTTTACTGCAATTGCGCCTACTTGATATTTGACGCACTTTGATTGTTTTGCTGTTATTTCAGCAATTTCCATAAAATAGTTTCTCATAGAATTTGTTTTTAGTTTTTTACAAAAGGTAGTTGCGTATATTTTCTAGTTATATGCAAGGTGGCTCTGGAATCTGCATCCAATGAGTTACACCTTCAATATTATAATCTGCTCTGTCCTCAAATTGAAATCCATTATACCAAGCAATATGTCTTCCAGACGAAGCATAAACTAAAAGCCATTGTCCCACTTCGGGTTTGTTTTCTGAAACCGCCACCCAGCACATAACAGGCAGTTTTGCGTTATGCTGCGGTTCTGTGGTATTATCAAGTTTCGTTTTCATATCAAAGTGTATTTTTTAAGGAAGCGTTCGGTTTCAAAATGCAGCACGAACGCAAAGCTGCTATGTTAGACACCATGCTAAAGAACCCTTTCCCTATCGCATTTATAAAGTGGTTGATGATGTGATTTGCACCACCAAATATGATAACCCTCTACAACTGCTAAAGGCTCACTTCCTGTATCGCATTCGCATTTATAATCACGTTCAGCAAAAGTGGAGTTTGTTTCTTTATAGCTTGCATTTATGCCTTTAGCGTCCTTCCAGTTTTCAGGTACTTTAATACTTTCAGGGTTTCCAAAATTCACGTTAATAGCACGGTGGCTAACACCCGCTATAGTGCATGGCTGTTGGTCTTTTTCTTCGCAATATTCTTTCTGTAATTCTGTCATTCTATTTAAGTTTTTTCGTTAATAATTTGCCCTACGCATACACGAGGAACATCCGCGTAGCTACAATGAAAACGAACATCGTAGAAATAGATTATCTGTAATTTTTACTTCTAAAGTCCCGTTGTAATCATCGCCACTATAACCGCAAGATTGATTTACATACATTCCTTTTAAAATGTTCCAGTAATTTGTTTCATCTTCGTCTTGGTGTTCATCTTGCCATTCTCCAATTGGTTTTTTAACAAGTTTTAAATCCCCCCAAATTCCGCGTTCTTCATCTTTTACAAATTCTTCTACAGATTTAAAATATTCGTTAGAAACAAGATTTTTAATTTCTCCTAAAACTTTATTAGAATTTTCAGTTTGTTTTTTAGCATTTTGAATCATCATTTCGTTATAATCTGCAAATATTTTAGCTTCATCAAAACCTTCATTATCTAAAAATTCCCTGTAGCTAACATCGGTTTTATTCAATGCCTGCGCTTGGGTGTTATCGGAAGTGTTTTTGCTATCCATAAATTAGTTTTTATTTGTGAACTTCAGTTTTTAAATACGGCACTGAAATAAAGCCGATAGTTGCACAACAATGTATAACACAAATACTAACTGAATATCTTTTTAGAAAAGTGATCTTCAACTTCCGTGCGTTCTTGCTCGGTTATATCAAGATTAACCTCTTTGTTAATTGATTTCCATTCTTTTTTGCTCAACCCCATATTGATGATTAAGTCTATTAAGCCATAACCTCTTTTTGCGTGGAAATAGCCAAGTAATTGGTGTTCTGCTAATTGTTCTGAATTTGTCATTTCTATTTAATTTATCTGTTAATAGTCCGTACTTGTGTTATACTTTACCGTTAGTGGTAATTGTTAAACGACAATCGGCTCTTCGCAAGCAGGACATTCACAAATCTGTAAAGCCTTGTTTTTAGCAAATGACCATTTTGAAGCCATATCAATTTCATAATGATTTAGTGGCTCAAAATGTCCTTCAACAATTCCAGTTATATCAAAATACCTACCCTTAAAGTAGGTAACAATGTGATTTTTTTCTTTCGTTATTCTTGCTTCACATTCAGGAGCAAACTTTTTAAGCATCAAATGAAATTGATAACACCCACCATTCAAATAAATATCAGCAATGTATTGGTCTGTTTCTCGAATTGAGTTAATCAAAAACAACATACCGCCAACACTCGCTATAAGTAATGGCGGGTTAGTGCTTTCTTGATGTTCTGTGCTTTCTATTGTCATTTGTGCTAAATTTAAAGTGAGTAGTGTTTGCCCTTGCATTTACAATCTTTTCGACCTTGCAGCGACCTATCCACTCATCAACAAAATACCAACCTTTACCCTCGCCTTGTTTTGTTTTAAATTTTGAAGTGTATTTAATTTCAAACACGCTTATTTCTCCCAAATCAAGTTCCGTTACAATTTGGGGTTCTAATTTTTTCAACTTTTCTGCTTCTGTCATAATGTTGTGTGTTTAGTAACGCTACCTGCGCCTATACAAATATACAAAACTTTCTTGAAACCACCAAACTAAAGGCGCTAAAATGGCACATAATTTTCACTCTTAGGATTATTTATATCAAGAAAATCATCTTCTTTTAAATCTATATATATACATCTTTGTGTAGTCCTTGTTGAAAGTGACCCATTCGGAGAGTAAACCGGCAAGTGTCTTGCTTTTGATTTAACTGCCTCTAATCCTAATATTTCTGCATAACCAACAACTGCGTCATTGAGTTTCATTCCACTTGGTCTATATCTGTCTTGAATCTGAAAGTCATCAGCATATATGTTGAACACAAAAGATATTGCAGGACTTGGAATATATCCGTCATTCTCTTTGGCAATACTCTTTAACTCATCCCATTTTTCTATTACAAATGATGCTGAATGCGCTCCATGAACTGTTTGGAATTGCTTTAATTTCCCTGCGTCTGACAATTCTTTCAAAGGAACTTTTCCACCATTGAGTAACATTTTCTGAATACAATAATGTGTGAAATTATCAAAACCTGCAAAGTCGGATTCTTTCCAATCATCAGGAAAATACTTGCCGTCATAATGAGTATCAACACCTCCTGCTAAACTAAAATAGTCAGTAAATTCAACAGGTCTTATTCTCCTCTTCATTGGCTTATCTGCATCCGAGTAACTGTAATTTGTCAAAACAACCGTTTTAAAAGCATTAATAAATGTTCCTTCATTTTGCCACAATTTTTTAATTGTAACTGTTCCTGTAATTGTCTCTTTAAGCGAATTATATTTAAAATCTTCAGGCACATCCGATATTGCAATAATATTTTCTCCATTCCAACTTTGAAAATATTGAGAATTATATTTAGCATCATCAGGGTGGTCTTTCATATGAACTGTATTTGTTAATTTTAATAAATCAATCAATACATTTTTACCCGAACCTCCTCCGTCTTTGCTCGACTCAACTGCTTCCAATAAAACCGTCAAATAAGCATTTGCACCTGTAAAATGCTTGTGAGCCAAATAACCCCAAACATATTCAAAATGGTCAACATTTAAAATTGCTTTATTTATGAAGTCAAGAAATACATTTTCTTTCTTATTAAATATCTTATAATTATATTCCCTAAAATTCCTATCAATCTTATCTTCATTCCAATAATATTTATCTTTTATTGCATCGTCATCGTACTTTAGCTTTTCAATTCCACCTTTTGTAATGCGAATTGCAAAATTTATAAATAACTTATAACAAACGTATCTTCCATCTTTAAGAATTTTATTTTCATCAAGAATTGGAAGTCTTGATGAAATGTATTTAATATAAGTTTTCATAAACATTTCTAACTCATGCAAATAAGTCGCATCATGCTCAGCATTTCCTGTAACGCATAAAGCGTGAATTCTATTTTGAAACTCAATAGTATCAATTGAATAAATACAATTATCGATAACATGTACAACCGTTTGTTTTTCATTTGCCCAATAAAAATCATTCTCCTCGCAAAACCATTTGAACTTTTCTAAATTCACAAATAACTTTCCTCTTGAACCCTCATCTATAAATACAACCGCTCCGTCATTTTCTTTCTTAATACTTTGTTCAGTATTATTTTCCATACTTTGCTTTGGAATGTTTATTGAAATCTCACTATACTTTGAATTCTTTATGCCTTTGTAACCCCTTGCATTTAGCCATCTTAGCAAAGACTTATTATCTGCTCCTGTTGGTAATACATGATAAAGGATAATATCACATGCTGAATAAGTATTATCTCCATTCGGAGTTGATGGAATCAAATTCGTGGAACTAGTAAAAACATAGAACCTCTTCACGTTTTTAATGAATGAAATAGAAACTCCACTATCTTTTCCCGGTCTTGTAAATCTTACATATTCAGAATCCTCGCTATCAAAAGTCCATCCATATTCCTCAATAAAATAGGGCACTTCATTTGAATTATTAAATTGGTCAAACGGAGATTGTTCATAAAAATTAATATTATTATTTGGTTTAATCTCAGGAAGTCTTTGTGGTCTTTCTTTAGGCACATCTTTTACTTCGTTAAACGACATTGCAATCTCATCCAATAAGATATGTTCCTCCCACGTTATCAAAGGTGGTTCTCGCAGATTGCCTTTGATTTCTTTATATCCTTTTGCAGGAGGAATTATAATAAGTCCACCCTCTCCTCTACTTTCTAACCCTGCCTCTGTTTGACCCTCTTTTGTTGCAATTTTTTTGCTTTTGAATTTGTCAGGGTCTTTTATTTCATCTACTAAATAATATATATGTAATCCACCTGACGGAGTTTCGTTGATATTTAATTTCTCATATAATTCAGGATATTCTAATTTTACTTGCTTTAAATAAAGTTCATCAATCCCCTCCCAATGTTTTGTATCGACATCAATACAATAAAAATTCCCTGAAATTGCTCCACAAATCAGGAATGGATATCCCAAAGGAGTATTTGTTATTTTTTGTTTTATTTCTAAATAGTGTTGTTTTTTATGCTGAAAATCACGCCAACCTTTTCCGAAGTGATTTTTTCCTCTTAGTGTTACATCAATTGAATATAATTGTGATAGTATTTCCATATTTTTAGTTAGTTTTAAAAGTCATTTCTCAATCGCAATCTACCAAATTAAATACGAATATCATTAAATGGTCTTCCTAATTGTTGATATTTTTTCCAATTATAATTATAACCCATTATTTTCCTATAGTCCTCTAACTTATCAGGATGTGAACTTGCAACCCGATTACAAAGTTGATATTTTCCTGTAAATTTAGCAAAGTAAGCTAATTGCTGAGGAGTAAGTTCACTTAGTCTTTTCCCTTTCAATGAATTCATTTCTTGAAGAACATCGACCAAAACTCCGTTAACCTCTTCAATCACTTTTTCTTCCTCTACAAAACCACATGATGGACAAACTTTAACTCTTTGCTCCATTGCATATCCACATTCTTCGCAAAACCTGATCCCCGAAACGTTCTCCGCTCCCTCCTTTTCCTCTGCTACATCTTTCCATAGATTTTCCCAATCTACAAATCTATTCCATGCTCCATGCCTTGTCGCATTCTCTCCATAGTCAACAATAAGGAATTTGTCTTTGTCCTTTGCTACCCTTGCCAAACGACCGACCATCTGAAAAAACAAAGGTAATGAAGTTGTTGCTCTCCTTATTATACCCAAATCCATTTCAGGAAAATCATAACCTTTTGTAACCATATCAACAGATATGCAAATATCAACCCCACTTTCCAAATCTTCAAATAACTCAAGGTCTTGCTCAGAATTTGGATTCTTAGAATGAATCGTTACAACTTCAAATCCTGCACTAATCAATTCATTAGCGTGTTCTTCACAAGATTGAATTGAAGATGTATAAATCATACATTTCCTAAATTTTAATTTCTTAAAGTCATCAATGAATCCTGCAAATACTTTTTTACCTCCAAACGCAATCTGTTGAGATTCTTCTGTGAACTCCCCTGCTTTCTTTCTCAATCCTTTCAGGTCAACCGTTCTTTTTTCTAAGTGATAATATTGCGTTAGTCTGCCTAAATTAATTAAATCGAAAGGCTGAATCCCTATTGTAATATCTTGATAAATATCTATTAAATGCTTGCAAGTCCTGCCGTCTGGAGTTGCTGTAAATCCTATCATAAAGCACTCCTCATTCATTAATTTCTTGGCAACAGTTGCAGTTGTGCCGATGTGCGCTTCATCTATTAATACTAATAGCTTAGAACCTAACTCCTTAAATTGTTCAATTAGATTATTCCGCCTAACTAATGTCTGCGCCATCGCAATGTTAACACCTCCAATTTTAATGAACTCGTGCTTTTCCCCTCTTGCAATGATTAAATAATCTTCAAATTGCGCTTCAATTTGTTCATATATCTTTCTCGATTCCGTGATAATAAGAACGGTCGTCCCTTTACTTACTGCACCATTTGCAAAGTCAGTAAACACAACCGTTTTTCCGAAGCCAGTTGGAGCGCAACCTATTATTCTTTTATTGATTAATAATTTCTTCCTAATCTTATTTTTAAAGTCAAGTTGGTCATCAAATAATTTATAAGTTTTCATTCTTGTTGTTTATTTTTTTTTCTCATCTTAAAACCTCCCCCATTTCACTATAATTCAAAACCCATTGCTGATCCCCTTTCTTATCCCATTTACCAGCAATTCCAACATAAACCCAACAATAACCATCAGGGTGCAATCTTCTATGCTCATATAAGTGTTCGTGAGCTTTTGATATTCTTGCCCTTGTAGCACGATAAGAGAGTTTTCCGTTATCGTGATAAACTTCGTCTAACATTCTATCTATTAACATACTTTTTTTTTAAATTGATTCTTCGATTAAATGCTCAATTCCCTTTATCATTTTTTTAGCAAGAATTTCAGCTTTTGTTGCATTTATTTCACGCAGATGAATCCTTTTTTCTATTTCGATTTCATCATCGGTTGTGTAAGTTCCTGCTTCTACTCTTCTTTTAATATTACGCACCGATTGTCGTTTTCTGCATGCTTTCAATATTAAACTGTGATAAGCTAATTTTCTTTCATAATCTGTTAGTTCCATTTTTATTGTTGTTTTAAGTGATTTATTAATTCGTTCATTTCCTCTGTGCTTATTTCCTGTCTGATTATTTTAGTTATCGGATTTAAGAGAAATCCGCTTAGCCAAATAGTTAAATGCACTGTCAAATTCAGTTGCATTTTATCAACTATCTTTTTATCGTTTTTGTTATAAACAGGATAGATAGCAACTTGACTTATTTCTGTTTTCGTTTTAAACTCCACATCAGACGGTGGTTTAAAAATTCCTATTACTTTTGTTTTCATATCTCTAATTTTGCAACGTCCGATTTTTCATCATTTGGCGTTTCTAAATACATTTCACATTCTACCTCGTCCAACACTTCATCTATTTGCGGTTCAAACTTAGCATAGCTTTGTTGGTATTGGCTCGGTGGACAATTGAAACGCCAACAACTACTTGAAAGCGGACAAACCTCATTGATACACATTGTAATATCTGGCATACTTTTTTGGTGTTTAAAGAGACCCTATTTACTAAGGTCTCTTTCGATTGATTTACAAATTCTGCAAGTGTATTCTTTAGCAGATTTTTCTTTTATTTCTTGTTTAGCTCTTTCTATTTCCGTTGGAGTGTTTTCGTAAACGTCAGCTGTTAAGTTTCTTCTAGTTTGGCATCCGCAAATTGTACAATGCTTAGTTACTTTTGATTTTAGTTGCCCGATTGCTGTTTTTTCAATTCTCATAACTTGTTGTTTTAAGTACGCTACCTGCGTCTATGTAAATATACATCCTTTTCTTTAAACCACCAAACAAAAAGCCTTAAAAAGTAGAATATTATTCAAGACATCGGTCAATGCTCAAATCAATAGTTTCTCAATGTTTCGTAATTTTTAATCTCTACTAACGCTGAAATTAATTCAGCGAAATACTCCTCATTCATTTTTTCGTAATCTCTCCTGAACATATCTATAGCATGGCTATTAAATACTCTCCTTGCATTCATTATGCTCATTTCTTTTTTCCTAAGATTGTGTAGAAACTTATTGAAGTAAGATTCGTTTTCATTCCTAATCAACTTCCTTTCGTTTTCTATCAATCCAAATAGCATGATTGAATAAGTAATGTAATCATTGAATTTTTCTTTTATGATTTCATATCTTGTAGCATCAGGAGAATTTATAATATCCCAAATTGAAATCTCGTGCTTTAACCTAAACATATCCAATGCTTCAATTGTTGTAATATTTCTCATTTCTGTTGCTTCATAGAAAACACGAAATGGATTATCTTTATTCTTATAATCTTTTCCTTTTTGTTTTTTCAGTTCTATTATTTCTGAAATCGTGTTTAGCATTTTATTTATTTTATTATACGACCATTTACTTCAAAATTAGTTTCTTTATTTATTGTCATTTCATACAAAGTTTCCCTGCTCACGACTTGAAGTTCTTTCTTGTCAATTGTAATAAGAAATAAATCATCTGGATTCCTATCATTTTCAATCTTAGAATCCTTGATAGCATCTGAAATTATTGAATCAATATGTTCTTCAAGCTTATTAATTAAGTCATCATCTTTTATTTGATTAATTAACATATCTATCGAATTCAAAGATTGCACCCTATCTTCACTAATTGAGTTTGTCATTAAATGTCTTTGCTCGATTGCTACAGAATTTATCAAATCTACTTTAAATTCTTTTACAAACTCTTTGAATTTAAATAAAGAATTCTGATACCTTTTTTGTTTCTTTTCCCTGAAGAAATCAATATTCGTTTTCTTCCCTTGCATTACTGAGTGGACATATTCCATGTTATATAGAATTTTCTCAATCCCAATAAGTGTTGTGTAAACTGAATGTTGTAGGCTTAGAATATCGCCTTTGCTTAGTGTGTTCATATATTATTTATTCAGTTGCGTGTATTTTCTAAAAATCACTCATACAAAGAACGATTCTTGAAACAATGAGAACAATTTTCAATACCTATCCCTAAGTGACAAACTTCATCATTATCCTCAATCCCCGATTCGTATTCGTAAAAATCACAGTCAACTTTATCAAAATCTTCATCGTAAGTACGAGTGATAACATCGGTTTTGCGTAATACCTGCTTACGTGCAGGTTTGGATCTTTTGTTTTCCATTTAAACTTTAATTTTAAATTAAGCGTTAGTAAGTCTATTACGGCACTAACGCAAAGCCGTTCAACGCTATAGGGCATTTAAAAAGAGTCCATTAATTTCCTCAACTCGTTTTCCTCTCTATGCTTTCTGTTTTGTATAGCTTCGTTTCTTATCCTTTCGGCTTCTTCTTCCTCATTTACCCACTCATCTATTTTATCTTGAACAAAAGCTCTTATTTTTTTATTCGCTTTATCAAAATTTTGATGACATCTATCCGGTGAAATTTTCCATAAAATATGATGATTTTTACCGTTTTCATCTTTAATGTCAACAGAAAGCTGAACATCAATTTCGCCTGTGGAAAATGATATTTTTATTTTCTCATTTTCAAAAACTTTGCTTCTTTTTAATTTTGAAATATTTACTGACATAATTGTAAAATAAACGCCCCATAACATACGCTATACAAAAGCAAGGGCGTACTGCTAATGTGTGCGTTCGTGCATCTTTTATCATTTGTAGTAGGCTGAAAGGGAGTGCATCTTAATCCCTGCTATTTCGTTTGTTCTTAATTAGAAGTTTTTAATTATCATCTTTCCTCTATAAGTACACTTTGTTCCAGGAAAGCTAAGAATCGCAAAGTGTTCTGAAAAGTAATATCTATATTCAAGACCTGTTTCATCAACGGCTTCCACTACATATATTCCTTTATCTTCAACCCTCTCCGATTTTACCATGCACAGGGAAACGATTTTTTTATTAACATTAATGGTCTCTGATATAAACCTTTTCCCATTCTCCGATTCATAGACTTCTATTGTTGTAGGTAGTGCGTACATCTCCCCATTTTTTAATTCGACTGATTGAGATTTGAACATTGCTATAGTTTGAGCATATGTCATGATTCCGATTAGCATTGTAGCTAATAATAATGTGATTTTTTTCATAATTTGTTGTTTTTTTTTAAAATTAAAAAATAAGCCTTTTGAAAACTTGCTTAGGTTCTTTTTCCTTAATCTTCATAAACAAATTCACTTACGGTTATCATTTTAAATCTATCGCTTGCACATTTGCAAATTTGTTTAGCATACTGTTCTTCTGTTTTGTATCTTGGATTTTCAATGTCCCAAGCTTTCATTCCCAAAACCTTAGCGCCTTTTAAAACTGATTTTTTTCTTGTGTGTGCTTGAACTCCAATTTGTAAATATTCAACACTTACTATGAAGTCGTTTTTTCTTTCTCTTGCTGGATAAAATCTTTCGTTTGTCATAATGTTGTTTTTTTAGTAACGCTACCTGCGTCTGATATAAAGATACGCCTTTTTCTTTAAACTACCAAACAAAAAGGCTTAAAGAGTTAGAATAATTTAAATTCTTTTTCTTTTTGCTTTCATTTCATTCAGTTCTTTTATTGCTTTATCTGCACTATCTTTTTTCCTCTTTATAGAAGTACATTGTCTACAAAGAGAAGATAGATATCTTCCTGACCTATAGAATCCCGACCTCATTTTTCTTCGTTCACAAACCTTGCATTTTTTTGTTCGTTGGTATTTTATCAATTCATTTGTACTATGATAATACTTCTTATTCAAACATTCAGCGCAATTTTTTGTTCTCCATTTATTATCAGTTAACTTAAATTCCTCTATTTTCTTCTCCTTGTTGCAAGTCATGCAAATCTTCATTTCTCAAAGTTTTTTATCGCTACTATTGCTTTCATTGTCATTTATCCATGAAAGATTTTGAACGCTCAAAATTACATAATTATCTTTCAATCCAGAATATGATGAAAGTATGTAAGTAATTACCATGCTAATTCTTCTTCCAGTTTCTTTTCCGTCATCATCAATTTCTTTTAAAACTATATTATCTCCTGTCTGGAAATCCCTATCATTATATCTGATTTCAAATCTTTTGGATCCACTCCAACTTCTTTGAAAGAATATTTTATGACATTTCAATTCGTGTGTTATCATATTTTTTTATTTTAAACCTGTTGAACCAAAACCATTCTCCCCTCTTTCGGTGTCTTCCAACACCTCAACCTGTTGCAAAATTACAGGCTGATACGCTGAAAAAACCACCTGAGCAATCCTATCTCCTGCATTTGCTTTAAAAGTATTGGTCGAAGCATTATAAAGTATAACTTTCACTTCGCCCCTAAAGTCGCTATCTATTGTCGCAGGACTATTCAATACAATTACGCCCCGATTCAATGCTAAGCCACTCCTTGACCTTATCTGCATTTCATAGTTCATAGGAATTTCAAAATGCAAACCTGTTCCGACCACCTTAATTTCCCCTTGCTCCAATACAAAAGATTCATTTGTTCTGATATCCATCCCTGCACTACCTGATGTTTCATACTCAGGTAATGCGTGAATGGATTTATTTATTACTTTTATTTTCATGTTATTACTTATTAATGTGATTAATTACTTTGTCTAATAATGTGCAGACATCCGAATACATTTTCTTGCTCTTATCCGAATCAAAAACGTACTTTCTTTTAATCCATTCCAAATCTGCAATTAAATCAATAACTTTTTCTGAATCCCCTTTTGCTAACTCAGCTTGTCTTTGTGTTTCCAAAAGTTCAGCTTCTGCTTTCTCCCTCGAAATCTTTACATTTAATTCCTTTTGCAGTTTTTCTTTCTCCTCCTTTGCCTTAGCTTCCCTCTCTTGCATTAACTTTTTCAATGCATCCGCTTCCGCTTTTTCTTTCGCAATCTTAGCGTCCACCTCTTTTTGCAGTTTTGCTTTCTCCTCCTTTGCCTTAGCTTCCCTCTCTTGCATTAGCTTTTTCAATGCATCCGATTCTGCTTTTATAAGTTCTTGCTCTTTGTCATTTTGCAACTTCCTTGATTCTAAAACCGACTTAAACTCGTTAAACTTCGCTTCAGACATTTCTTCCAACTTGTAATCCTGCTCCCCTTTTATTGCAAACGAATAAACTAATCTCAATTCATTATTTCTTTCCCACCTTAACTTTTCAAGCTTTTTCAATCGCTCCGCTTCCTCTTTAGCCTTTTTTTCAGCCTCAATTTTGTCATTGTGGTTTTTCTTTTTCGTTTCAAAATAAACTTCCCACACATCGTCAGGCATTGACCAAAGCGAAATATCATGCGCATCTTCCAAGTATGGCATTAGTTTCTCTGCTCTGTCTTTTTGCAGTTTTTCAATTCTTTCCTTTTCTATTATCAAATGATAATCCTCTATATTTTTCAAATTGTCTTCTTTTTCTTTTACCGCCCACACTAAAATGTTGTGGACGCCCATGATAGCTTTATCCTCAAGCTTGATATATTCCTTTTGCTTGTCTTTCAGTTTGCCTGTTTCGATACGAACTTTTGAAATATCCAATCTCGCCCTCTTCGCCCTTGCCATGATTTCATCAGTAATCCCATTCTTGGAATCCTCTATTATTTTTTCATAAATAATCTCAAATTCCGACAATTTATTTGTCATAGGCTCAAAAGCATTCTTAATTTGCTTTGCTCTTGAATCCTCCAATACCTGAAGCTCAGGCATATCAATTTTTATAATTTCCATTTTGTTGTTTTTTAATGCGTTATCCACGCTGTGTAAAGATACGAAACTTTCTTTAAACTACCAAACTAAAGGCAAAGAAAGTTTCGTTTTATTTTAATTTAGAATGGCAAAGAGTTTCCGTCATCTGCTTCGCTTATCGCTTCCTCTTTTTTTACTTCAAATTTTGGCGCATCTGGTTTCGGAGTACTATCTACTAAATCGCCTTTTTCAATAACATCTAATCTCCAAGTATTTATTGAAATGAAATAACCTAATCCTGAACCGTCCTTTTTGATATATTCTCGACCATTCAAATTGCAATCTAAGGATATTTTATCTCCAACATTACAAGCATCTAAGATTCCCATATTATTATTAATAGCTTCAATCTCGTAGCTTTGTGGATATTTGTCATCTACAGTTTCTACTACTATTGACCTTTTAGAAAATGATGGAGTAATCTGAACTCCTTCACTTTGTATGGACTTAACTTGTCCTATTATTTGAATTTGCATAATACTTCTTTTTTGTTTTTATTGATTAAATTAATTACTTGATTACTCCTTTCTTCTATTAATTTTATAGTTTCAGGAACTTTATTCACTTTGTGGTAATATATATACTCTTCATTATTGTAAACTGTGTAGAATGCTAAGATTGTAACATCTAACTCCATTATCATCATCTGGTGCTGTACTTGCAACAGCCACCCCTTGTCTATGTTTGCTGGGTTTGAAATTATTGTTAACCACTTCTCCCATGCAGGACATTTTATCTCATAGTTTACTTTCATGTCCATAATTAAATCCGGACTTATTCCTTGGCTCGGGTATCTTAGATTTTCAACAAACCCAAACTCCTCGAATTTATTAAGAGGGTTATCCGCCTTTATTTTCTGAATGGCTAAAGGCTCCAATTCTCGACCTCTCCGCATGTGTACATTATCGAAGTTATCAGATAAATCAATCCCTTTCATGGATTCCCACGCCTTAGATAAAGCATAGTGTTCTCCAGTCTTGCCCAATCCTTTAACCCCCATATATTTCACTGTTTCTGAGGATGTTAATTTCCCAGCCCTTATTTCAAACCACTCTGGCGAAAGTTGCTCTAAATCATTGTGCCATGTAATGCTCATATTTCTCTTTTATTTCATTAGTTAATAAATAATGTTTCTGAATTTGCTCAATTGTTGCGTTCGCTGAGCGTGCGCCTTCAAAATTCTGCTCTGTGAATAATGGTTTTTCCTTAGGCTTAACCTTTGGCAAAAATGGTTTTATTCTTATGCCACCCGTGGGAGTTGTGTGAAATCTCACGCTCGGGTCAAAGTAAAGTTCAATAGTAACCCCTATCCAATTCTCAATCATTCCAGCCTGCGCCAAACTTAATCCTTTGCTCTTCATTACAAGTTCAGTCAGTAATTTCCTTGAATTAGTCGAGCCGATTGCCCATGATTTATGAACTCCTTTTAGCTTTATGATATATGTGCTTATGAATTTCCCTCCCACATTTTCTTTAGGATTGTAGTAAGCATCCTCAATCTCAAATATCAAACTCCTCCCCTCCGCTTCCCAAACCAATAAATCCGCTCCTGCTAAATGCGTTGAATTTCTGTATTTCATCGCATGGACATATTCTTTTTTACTCATTTTGTTGTTGTTTTTTGATATTAACTTAATTCCAATTTCTCATTTTTATATGCATCAATCAATTTTTCTAATGCACTTTTTTTAATAAAATTATTCCTTGTTACACAGACGAATAATCCGCTCTCGCTCATGCCAATCTCCTCTCCGATTGTCCTAAATCTTCCTTTACAAAAGTCATGAATCTTTTTAATATTATCATCTGATAAACTATACGTTCTCGTCGTTCTTGTTGTCACGAACTCGGACACTCTTTCTGTTTCTTTAATTTCCATTTTTTGCTTTATATTTACAAATTAATAATCAAATAATTTCTTTAATTCACTCTCATCATAACCAAGCGATTCAAAATCTGCTTCTTCAACCCATTGAATAACAAAATCTTTCATAGTATCGTATGTTCCTATTATTTCAGGATTCCACGTGTTCCAAGACTCTTCTATTGCTTCCGAGATACTTTCCAACATCTTTTCCGTTCCCTCTGGATAATAAAACGCTGTTAGCGAGTATATTATGTTCTTCCTTGTGTTTTTCATATTCTTGTTGTTTTAGTGGCGCTACCTGCGCTCGGTGTAAAGACACGAAACTTTCTTTAAGCTACCAAGCAAAAGGCAAAGAAAGTTTCGTTTTTTTTTATCGGGGATTAAGACCAGAGCTTCACAGCAGTTTCATGCTTCGATTTTAAGTCATTTACTTTTCTTCTCGCATAAGATAAAGACATTGCATGAGGTCGCTCTTTTGGGTTGTCTTTTAAAAACTGATGATATTCTTTTGCCTCTTCGAGTTGTATTGCAAAAAACTCTAAACTTTCTGGCATTGAAAGGTCAATTTTATTTGCCATACTTTCCCAATACGCTGTTCGCTCCCTGTATGATTCAGCTTTGTCAAAAGCTTTCATCGCATTGTCCATTCTATTCCAATTCCTTTCAATCAATGCTCGGTGTCTTTTTTCGCTGTGGTGTCCTACTTTTATAGGCTCTGCAAGAACTAAAAAGTCTTTACCCTCATTGCTTTTTTCTTGCCAATCATTACCTCTTTTAGTCGCATTGTCAGCCCAATTATTTAGT
>SMES01000013.1_pt1 | contig 46647 bp, 38 predicted proteins | sample 2456241 | NCBI WGS metagenome assembly SMES01 (sample SAMN10132598, study PRJNA489261) | soil metagenome | isolation source: day1 antibiotic-silty clay loam soil | place: USA | reverse complement strand
CTAACTTGAGCTTGTGTAAAGTGCATAATCTTGATTTTTTGTTGTAATTAAATCAAAGATACTAAGTTGTACTTTACACACTTTTAGGGACAGTATCTGTTGTTTTTGCTATTTTAGGTTTTTATCGGATAACAATGATATTTTTTATAAAAAAACAAAAGCCGAACACTCGTTTAAAGTGCTCGGCTTTTTATAAATTATATTTTAATGAGAATTAGTATCCGAAAATTTGCTCTAAAGTAAGCTCGGTAACGGGACCATATTTCTTCATTGTTTCTTGTGATAAAACTTCATCATCAGCTACAATACAGTAAACAAATGGTTTGTTTTTAAAGTTCTGATTATGGAATTGAATCATATCATTGAAAGTCAATCCTGGTACAGCATCATGAATCTTTCTTCTTAAATCATAATCACGACCCATTTTTTGTGCCGTTAAATAAGAGAATAGAATATTCTGCTTTATGATACGGTCAGTTTCCATTTTTCTAACGATACTGTTTTGAGCAGTTTGGAAACCTTTCTGAGAACTTGGTAATTCTTCAAATAAATCATGCATGGCATCTACTGCTGAAACAAATTTATCAGCTTGCGTTCCAACATAAGCTACTACCGTGTTCTCGCGATCAGGTTTAGCAGCATTGCTGTAAAATGCATAAGTAGAATAAGCTAATGCTTTAGATTCTCTGATAGATTGGAATACAATTGAACCCATTCCACCACCAAAGTATTCATTGAATAGTTGAGCACTCGGAACTTTTGATTCATTATATATACCAGCATTTCTGATAAAGCTTACTTCCGCTTGAACCATAGGATATTTCGCAAATAAAACCTTGTTTTCTTTAATGTCAAGTTGCTTAAACTCTTTTAAAGCAGGTAAACTTTTGAATTTCTTAGGTGCTTTATGTTGCTTAGCTATCAACTTCCCGATTTTCTTGTTAGACTCAGGTCCGTAATACAATACTTTATGAGAATAATCTAAAAGTAAACGAGCCGCATTTAATAATTCTTCTGAAGTTAAATTACGAATCTCTTCTGTTGATAATTCATAGTTAAAAGGATTCACAGCACCATATTGAGCATATGCATTCAAGCCTCTCATGATGTTTCCTTTATCTTCTTTATTATTTACTCTGCTTTGAATAATACGCGCCTTGTACGCATCTAAAGCATCTTCATCAGCTACTGCTTCTTTAATCCATTCATTGAATAATTTCAAAGTAGCATTAAAGTTTTCTTGTAATCCACTTAAGTAGATATAGCTCTCCTCGTTAGAAACAGATACACCATAATTACTAGCTAAACGGTAGAATTCTTCTTTGATAGCTGCTGCCGACTTGTCTTTTGTTCCTAAATACGTTAAATATTCAGAAGCATATGATAAAACTAAGTCAGCATAAGAACCTGTTTCATAATGATAATACAAGTTGAATAAGTCGTTGTTTTTATTTTCAACACTTAATAATTCATATTTACCAGCTTTTCCTCTTTGAATGTCTTTATGATAATCAATCCATTGAGGTGAGATTTGATTCTCTGGCATTGCAGCTATTTCTTTGAAAAAATCTGATTGGGCTTCTCTATTTACTGCTACTGGAGTAATATTAGGCTTTTCAACTTGGGTTTTATCAGGGTTTTCACCTTGGCGTTTGTAAACCGTAACATAGTCATCATTGAAATATTTATTTGCAAAATCAATGATGTCTTGTTTTGTAATCTTTGTAATATTCTCATCGAACTGTAATTGACTAGCCCAATCGATATTAGTAGCGAAATTATCCATCAAAGTATTAGCTAAAGAACTATAGCTATCAAATACTTGTAGGTTTTCTTTCTTAGTGTTATTGCTAATAGATTGAATCAATGAATTAGAGAAATCTCCTTTCTTTAAAGCATCAATTTGACTGATTAATAAGTCTTTTACCTCTTCTAAACTTTGACCTTCCGTTGGCATTCCTAATAAGATTAACATGCTGTAATCTTGTAAAACATAAGGGAAACCATAACCTGCTAAAAGCTTTTGTTTTTGAACTAAGTTTAAGTCGATCAAACCAGCTGTTCCATTTGTTAAGACACTTCCAACTAATTCTAAAAGTTGAGCATCTTTTGAATCAGAACCTGGTAAACGATAACCCATCATAACTCTTGCTGGTTCAGGACCAACAACTTCTGCAAAAGTAGGTTGACTTCTCACTTCTTCTTTCTCAAAAGTGTAAGGAGTAACAGGTTTTGCTTTCATAGAACCAAATGAACGATCAATCTTTTGAATCATTTCATCGATGTTGAAATCACCTACCATAATGATACCCATGTTATTAGGTACATAATAGTTGTTGTAATATTTTCTAATTTCTAATAAAGAAGGATTTTTTAAATGTTCTATTGTTCCAATAGGCGTTTGTAATCCATAATTATGTTTTTTGAATAAATTAGAAAACACAGATTCAAATAATCTTCTGCTATCTGAATCTAAACTGATATTTTTTTCTTCGTAAACAGCTTCAAGTTCTGTATGAAATATTCTAAAAACAGGATTTCTAAAACGTTCCGCTTGAATAGCTAAATACTTATCAATAGCATTGCTTGGAATATCTTCTAAGTAAACAGTTTGTTCAAAAGAAGTAAACGCATTTGATCCTTTCGCACCAATACTTGCTACTAATTTGTCGTACTCATTAGCGATAGCAAATTTAGCTGCTTCATTAGAAACAGAGTCGATTTTGCTATAAATATGAGTTCTTTCTACCTCGTCTGTACTGTGATTGTAATCTTCATATAGATCGTCAATCATGTCCAAAAGAGGTTTCTCTTTTGCGTAATCAAAAGTTCCAAACTGATCAGTTCCTTTGAAAAGCATATGCTCAAGATAGTGGGCTAAACCAGTATGGTTTTTCGGATCAGTTTTACTACCTGCTTTTACAGCAATGTAAGACTGAATGCGTGGCTCATCATGCTTTGCACTTAAAATAACGGTTAGTCCATTAGGCAAAGTATAATACCTTGTTTCACTGGGGTCATTTTCAACATAGCGATATTTATAGCCATTGCTTTCGCTTTGTTTCCAAGTGAACTGTGTGTTAGCCACAGCTAGTCCACTTGAGAATAATAAGATAGAAAGAACAAGAAGTCTTCCGTAAATTTTTCTAAAAGTCATGCGTTTACTTTTTAATGTTGAATTTTAAGGTTTCGAAATTTTTGTCAGACTGAATTTCAATAAAATAATTACCAGCATTCAGTTTTTCAGTTGATAAGGTAAAGGTATTTGAAAACTCTTTGCCTTCCATCACTTTTTGACCTAAGATATTATAAATCTTATAAGTCACTTCTTTTTCAAGAGGAGCATTGAAGGTTACATGTAAAAAGTTTTGAGCAGGATTAGGATAAATAATCACATTGCTTTCATTTCTAACTTCATTTACAGAAACGATATAGTCAGAATTCACCACTTCAAAGAATTGCGTGAATCCATTACCGAAGTTTCCTTTTAAAGAACCGAAGAAATCATTCTTTGGTAAAGCAACAGCTTGATTACTATTCAAGTTTTTAATGTCTAAACTACCATTCATCATTAAGAAATTGAAAGTACGAAGACCAACACCAAGTGGTGTACTAACCTCCATTCTGTAACAACCATTAACTAATTGAACCTCTTCAATCATGGTATTATTGATTTGAGTATTTGCCATCTCATAAATCAATTGATCAGCATCATCATAAATTCTTAAGTATGCCTTATTCAATTGACCTTGGAATGCTGAAGAAGTTTTTAACTTGATTTCATAATCACCGCCATCCCATTTAGGAGTTGCTTTAAACGTCGTAGATTGTTTATTATTAACCGTATTTTCATCATCTACGCCATTTACTTCTGTGATTTCAACTTCAAAAACATGTTCTTCTGTAATGTCTAAACCAGAAGTAATGTCTTCTAATGGAATGATAATGTCTTGCGTTTCTAAAGATGCGATTTGACCATTCCAAACATAACTACCTTGAGTAGCGTTCACTTTATAATCGATTTTTAAAGAAGTAATGGTTTCAGAACCATAGTTCTTAATTCTTAATTCAGATTGCCCACAAGATGGGTTGTGTCTAAAATATTTATCTTCAATCGTAGGACTTAAAATAACTTCAACACCAGCATCTTGTTCAAAATGTAATTCACTAAAGAAAAATGCTGTTGCACTTAATTTATAAGACGCTTGTGCATCTGTGTTTGCAGTGTAATCTTGGAATTGCATTCTAATCGGTAAGTCAGTAGTATTTCCTGGATTAAAAGAATGAACAATAGGCGCTACCTGATCTCCAGGACACCAATTCGCTCTATCCCAAATCCAAGTGCCTGATTGAGGATATAAAAAATTAGATCCACAATCATCTCTCCAAACCTGATGTTGATGTTCTGTTCCATCAATATTCATGATGTAATACTTAGAACAAAATTCCGCACAGTTTGTGGGATCTGCACCATGTCCTGAAATGATTACTTTTACTTCACCATGATCAACCGTATTAGGAACATCAAGTGTTTTTTGATCTAAAGAATCATTAATCGGACGAGTGGCATCACCAAAAGCGTAACTTCCCATGTATAAAACCTCATAATCTAACACATCTCTATGTCGAGGTCCTTCTATAAAGTGAATTTTAGTGGTCCCTGTAAATCCTCCAGAATAACCTGCATAAAAAATACGCAAAGTCATCTCATCTTTTAAATAGGGATAATATTCCGTTACATCATAAAAGTAAGATTGAGACCAATCAGCTGGAGTTCTAGGATAATTTGAATTTGCATAAGGAGTGATCAGTCTTCCTAAATCAACCATTTGATCATTTTCATTGATGGCTTGAATATGAACATCATAATCCCAATCTGCGCACCAACCAGTTTGAGTAGAGCCTTCTCCAGGATTACTTGGGTCATATCCATCACAAGCATATTTTCCCAATACAAATTCTAAAACAATTTTGTTATAGCTTTCGGTTCCATCAGGTAAAGTGTTCACTTGATCATATGCTTGATACCAAGAAAGTTCTTCATTATCATGAAAAACCACAGTTGTAGTATCTCCCGGAGCTGCAATAGCTGAGGACAAAACACCAAAACTGGATAGTAATAGTAAATATTTTTTCATAAAGATGTATTTTTTATAAAATTAAGCAATTCAATCTGTTTTCTTTAAAAATTGTATGTTTCTATGTATTCCTCTCCATTTTGGCCTTCTTAATGGAGAATGTTTTAAAAGAGCTCTAAATAAATCTTCATTCATCATCTCCCAAGCTTCCGTATTGAAATCCATAATCATACTATAACCTTCTAATTCTGGTTTTGTATGAGGTTTTGAAAATCTATTCCATGGACAAACATCTTGACAAATGTCACAGCCAAATATCCAATCTTCCATTTGGTTTTGAAATTCAGTAGGAATAAATTCGTCTTTTAATTCAATCGTAAGGTAAGATATACACTTACTTCCGTCAATTAAAGTAGGACTAATTATGGCATCTGTTGGACAATAATCAATACATTTTGTACAAGTACCACAATAATCTTTTACAAAAGGATCGTCATACTTTAAAGGTAAATCAATGATTAAATTAGCAATGAAAAAGAAAGAACCAGAATGTTTTGTAATCATGTTTCCATTCTTGCCTACCCAACCTAACCCACTTCTTACTGCAAAAGAACGTTCTAAAACAGGTGCGGAATCTACAAATCCTCTACCTTCAACTGCACCAATCTCCTCATGGATTTTCATTAATAACTCCTTGAGCTTAGGTCGGATGATTTCATGATAGTCCGGACCATATGCATATTTAGAAATTTTAGGACCATCAGTTTCTTGTGTTTGAGGAGGATAATAGTTGAATAGTAAAGTAATTACCGATTTTGCACCAGGAACTAATAATTGAGGATTCGTACGCATATCGAAATGGTTTTCCATATAACTCATGTTCCCATGATATCCTTTGTTCAACCAAGCTTCAAGCTTTCTTTTATCCTCTTCTAATGGTTCTGCTTTTGAAATACCACAATAATCAAACCCTAACTCTTTCGACCATGATTTTATTAAATTGCTGTATTTGTCAATCGGCAAAATCATGTGTTATAAGTATTGGTATAAACTCTCCATCTCTCCAATACTTTTTCAATATCAGCAGGTAGTGGACTTTTGAAATTCATTTTCTCTTGAGTCTTAGGATGTGTAAATTCAAGTTCATAAGCGTGTAAAGCTTGTCGATTTAATATTTTGAAATTACCATCTACAAACTGTTTGTATTTTGCATAAACCGTTCCTTTGTGGATTTTATCTCCGCCATAAGTCGTGTCACCAAATAAAACGTGACCCATATGTTTGGCATGAACTCTAATTTGATGGGTTCTTCCAGTTTCTAATTGGAAGGAAAGTAAACTCACATATTGTAAACGTTCTAAGGTTTTGAAATGAGTAATAGCAATTTTCCCACGATCACCGTCAGGGAAAACATCCATCAATTGTCGGTGTCTTTGATTTCTACCAATATTTCCTGTAATTGTCCCTTCATCTTTATCAACATTTCCCCAAACTAAACCCATGTATTGTCTAAAAATAGTTCTATCCTTAAATTGTATAGCTAAATCTTTCATGGCTTCGTCTGTTTTGGCAATCAGTAAAAGTCCAGACGTGTCTTTATCAATTCTGTGAACTAATCCTATGCGATTCAGCATTACATCTTCATCAGGATCATGACCATGTAAATAATAAGCAATGCCATTAATTAAGGTACCTGTTGGATTTCCAGTTCCAGGATGAACGACCATACCTGCAGCCTTATTGATCACCATTAACTGATCATCCTCATAAATAATGTCCAAATCCATTTTCTCGGGAAGAATCTTGTTGTAATCCACTGGTTTTGTGTCGTAAACAATAATATGATCTTCAGGTCTGATCTTATAATTACTTTTGACCATTTCCTCATTCACTAAAACTAAACCATTGGCAAGACCTTGTTGAATTTTATTTCTTGAAGCGCCTTCAATTTTAGTAAATAAAAACCTATCTATACGTGTAGGCTCTTGTCCTTTGTCAACCGTTGTTGCAAAGCGTACAGTTAATGCTTCTGAATTTTCTTCATCGTCATTAATGTCTTCATCCTCTAAATAATCATCTATAAATTCTGGCATAACTTGTTATTTTAATAATCTCCAATTAAATCCGAAGATAAAATAGGTATTTCTGTAAGGATATAATTCCGAGAAACTTTGATTAGTACTTATTAAATGTTGTAAATGTTGAACACTTGCAAAACCTCTAAATCCTTTAACCTTGAAATTCAGATTAAAATGAATGATTGGGATTTTAGAACTTTGCTTTTCTGAAGTATGAATAAAATCATTCAATAAAGGCACGTATTGACTCTGCTTAAATGGCGTGTACCAAATAACATCAAATCCGGTATTGATTAATAATGCTTTTTTGAAAATGTAAGTTTCAATTCGAATGCGCTCTTTGATTAAAAACGTCGGCAATGATACGACATTTTGATCATTCAACTCTTGATAAATTCCTTCGGTATGTAAATATAAGATTCCAGTTTTGAATTGATTTCTAATACCTATTTGACTGATATAAACTGCTTCGCCCGCATTTTTATAATTCCAATCCTCTTGTAAAGTAATCATTTGTTGAATGAAATACTGATTAGTAAAAGCAGTTAGCTTTAGTTTAGGAATCTTTAGACTACCTCCAATATTGGTAATAGCTTCATTTTGAAGACTTTCATTGTCAATTTCAAAAACATTGAATATTCTTTTCTGCTGATACCAAGATGGACTTTGTAAAGTTTGTTGAGCATGAATAGCTAAATGTGCCCAATCTTTAATGCCTTTTTCTAACTTGCCTTTAATTTGAAAATTACCTGCTTCCTCTCCCGTGAAAAAGAGTTGAGCTTGTAAGTTGAAATCCCATTCTTGTGGTGTCAATGCTTCTTTAGTAATATTTCCAAACACATAAGTTCCCCATAAAGAAGAAGAGTTATTTTCCTCAATATCTCGATATTGTTTATAAAACTGATTTTTTAATCCAACGCCTCCTTTTAGTTTTAGCTGTTTACTTCCTTTTCCGAAATTCCCTGCTAAAGAAAATTGATTGTCAATGACTTGCCAGTTTCTTTTTGAATAAATAGAGTCATTAAAACTTAAGTCTGTTAAATTAATAATAGGATTATAAAACTCATCATTCGGTCTTTTATCTTCGTATAAATACTGATAATTTCTCCACTGAAATTGATGCTCCGCAATTAATCTTGGGGTGTATGATAATTGATAAGAGGTGGAATCGTCGCTGTAAAAAGTATCTACGACACCCACACTATAATTATTGCTCCAATCAAAAAAGAAATCTCTATGTCTTTGAGTAATAGGGGATTTGTCGTCAGGTAAATTGGCCTGTTCTCCAATATTCGTTGGTATTCTTTGTCGATCAGAAAAAGCATCTTGACTTAAATAATCCTCAGAAACGATTCCTCCATTTTCATTTTGTTGATTGCTATTAAAAAATAAAGAAATGAAGCTATTGTACCTTTGATTTGGACTTATGTAGTGACTAGTAAAATTTCCAGAAAATTGTTGTGTTTTTTGTCTTATAAAGTCTCCTTCAGAACTATTACCCATTAAGTCAAAGGAGAAATTCCAATTCGGCCTGACGTTTTGAGTATGTAGTATAGAAGCCTGTTGTTGATTTTGACCTATTGCAAAAAATGAAAATTCAGAATAAGGTAAGTTTGTATGATAAAATCGAGGTCGATGAATATCAAAAAGATAAGGACTATAAATCTGTTCATTTCTTCCTAATTTCCCTTCAAACGTTGGCAGTTGATATAATAAATGCTGTCCGGCACTATTGAAATTCCCTAAATGTGCCCAGCCAAATTGTTCAGAAACAATATGATCAGCCATTGAAAATAGGGAAGTGTCCAATTCGTTTTTTACCTGACTATTTTTTAAATAGCTATAGATAATTACGCTGTCTTCGCTCCAGTCTGTACGCATGGTATCCGTATTATTCAACGTATCCTCTTGATTGTAAGGGTCAAAAGGTTGTTGATTAAAGTTGTTGGATTGATTCGATGGATTAATTCCCTGAGCCGAAGCTAAAGAAAAGCAAAGGGTCACAACACAAAAAAGTGGTATGAAAAATCTCATGGGCATTTAAATTTCTATTGCAAAGATAGCTAAATCCTTAAAGTAGTAGGAAAGATATTGAATAATGTAGGTTAACTATGTTTGAAAGTCAACCTATGATAGGAAGTCAAGCCATGTTCACGGATAGAAGCCTTATGTGCTTTGGTTGGATAACCTTTGTTTTGTTTCCAGTTATACATGGGAAATTCTTCATGAATCTCTTCCATATATTCATCTCGTGCTACTTTTGATAATATACTAGCTGCAGCAATAGACACAAATTTAGCATCACCCTTTACGATACATTGATGGGAAATACCTAAATAAGGAGTGAACCTGTTTCCATCAATCAATAAGAGTTCAGGTTTAGTTTTTAACTGATCTATCGATAAATGCATGGCTTTAAAACTGGCATTTAAAATATTAATCTCATCAATTTCTTGAGGACTTACAACTCCGATAGCATAATCTAAAGCACTTTCTTTGATGTAAATAGATAGTTCTTTTCTGCTTTTACTATTCAATGCTTTACTATCAGTAATGTTTCGAGGATCGAAGTCAGGACTTAAAATTACAGCTGCTGCAAAAACGGGTCCTGCTAAACAACCTCTTCCTGCTTCATCAATGCCGGTTTCAATAAAGTCTCTTTGATAAAATAGTTTCATGATAATTCAATGGAGCAAAAGTAAAGAATTTGGAGATGAAAAGGGTATATATGATGCAGAGGTTGTGCTAATATTTGTATTATTAGTGTTTATTAGATATATTAGTTGCTCAACTCATGTTTGATTTGTGAAATGTTTGCTTTATTTATTTACATGAAAGTAAAACTATTATAGAAAATGGAGTCCAGAAACTATATTACTAAACGTACCCCTAACTAAATGTTTAATGCATAGAGGTCATTTGAAAAATATCAAAATGAAAAAAACAATTATTTCAATTTTAGCTTTTGTAGCTATTACAACTCAAAGTTTTGCAGAGGAGAAAAAAAAACACATAGGATTTTCTTTGGGTCCAAGTTTTCCAATTGGAGATTTTGGGAGTAAAGATGCTTATCAATCTAATTCAGGACTTGCTAAAACAGGAGTTAATTTTGATTTTTCCTTCGCGTATCAGTTAGGTGTTAGTAATTTTGGAATTACAGGATTATATCTCCGTCAAACTAATAAAATGGATGGGAGTGTTATCCAAGATGGATTTACAATAGAAGAGCCTGAGGTGAATTGGAATGTAAGTACTGGTTATTGGTCCTCGAATGCTTTAATGGCCGGTGGCTTTGGATCATTTCCTATCTCTAGCAATGCAACCTTTGATATTCGTGCAATGTTAGGTTGGTCTGTTTCTACAAGTCCAAAAATTGAAATAATGGCAAGTCAACTCAACAGTACATCTTGGAGTCAAGAAGGTAAGAGTATAGGCTTTTCTGTAGCTTATTTAGTGGGTGCAGGGTTTAAGTTTGATTTAGGAAGTAAATTATACTTGTTAACCAATGCTGACTTCTTCGGATCCCATCCTACATTTAAAACTTCAAGTCTCATGCCTGGTATAGGATATCCAAACAATAGAAACTCAGACCAAAAAATGACGACAGTAAATTTAAGTGTTGGTTTAGCTTTTAAAATCTAAAATGCTTTAAAAACTCATCAGCTTTTAAAATACTTGACATAAAAAAAGACTGCTCTAAAGCAGTCTTTTTTTATGTCAAGTATTTTATTTTTTCTTGTTAAATCCCAACCAGTCTTTCATGATATTACTGGTTTCGAAAATGTAAGCATCTTTTTGAATGGCTTCTAACCATTTTTTATTCTTTTCGATGGAAGAACTATCCACTTCAATGCGCTCTAAATCTACTTTAATATTCTTTGCAATTAAAGGAGTTCCTACGCTATCAATGGCTTTCATACGCTCTTTCAATTCTTCCATGTCCTTTTGATAAAGTTTATAATCTTCTAACTTCAAAGGCATTAAGTTGTCATCTTGTTGCTTCTTAAGTTTTACAGAAGTCACTTTTACTAGGTCGAAAACTTCATTTGATTTAATTCTGTTTAAACTATTTGCTCTTAGTTTCTCTAAAGGCATTTCGCTTTTCCAAGTCTTAAATGGCACAGAAGGAATCTTATCATAAGGCAAGGCATTCTCATTACGTCTTTCACCAAAGTCTAATAAATCATAAGAACTTGGGAAAATGATATCAGGAGTAACGCCTTCTAATTGTGTAGAACCACCATTAACTCTATAAAACTTTTGAATAGTCAACTTTAAAGAACCAATACCATCGTATTCTGCTTCCCCATCTTTTGCAGTATTAAATGCTCTGATGATTTTGTTTCTTACTGAGCTTGGAACGAATTGATCTAAAGGAACTAATTTTTGAACTGTTCCTTTTCCAAAAGTTTTCGAACCTACGATAGTTGCTCTTTTATGATCTTGCAATACCGCAGCTAAAATTTCTGAAGCTGAAGCACTACTGCCATTTACCATAATAATTAATGGACCATCATAAACAGGAGCTGAAGCTTTACTTTGTAAAGTCACTTTTTGTCCACCGCTAGATAACACTTGAACAACAGGAACTTTTCCTAAGAAAATACCTGCCATTTCGATAACATCGCTTAATGAACCACCACCATTATTTCTTAAATCTAAAATAATACCATCTACGTTTTCAGCTTTTAGCTTTCGAACCTCAAGTTCAACGTCTTTTCCACTTCTACGACTACCTAATGCATTAAAATTAGAATAGAATTCCGGCAGATAAATATAACCCATGTTCTTTTTATCCAATTCTATAATCGCTGATTTTGCAAATAAATCTTCCATTTCTACCTTAGAACGAATAATACTGACAACTTCATTCGTTCCATCATCATGTCTAACATGTAATCGAACTTCAGTACCATCTTTCCCACGAATCATCTTAACTACATCCGTCAAATCCATCCCTTCAACATCTACAGGAGTTTCTTCGCCTTGAGCTACTCTTAAGATTTCATCATCCTCTTTTAAATTACCTTCTTTCCACGAGGGACTTCCAACAATAATACCACCTACTTTTATTTTTCCGTCATCACCTTGAAGTAATGAAGCGCCAATACCAATAAAAGTACCTGACATCATTTCCTCAAATCTCTTCTTATCCTCTGGTGGCATATAACCGGTATGAGGATCTTCAATAGAAGTTAAGCTATTGATGAATAAGGAAAAACGATCATTCTCATTCAAGCGCTCTAAACGCTTAAAGTAACGATCTTGAATTTTTAAAATAGCATCTCTCGCTTCTTCTTCTAAAACAACGTCAGATTTAATCTTATAGTCCACAGAGTCAGTTAGTTTCTCTTTTTCCTCTTCTTTTAAGTCATGATATTTAATCATCACTCTGTGTTTCATGTTCTTTTCCCAACGATTGATTAATTCCTCATTGTTTTTGGCAAATTCTAACTTTTTACCATCTAGTTCTACAAATTCTTCTACATTAAAATCGAAAGGCTTTGCAAGAATTTCAGGATAAATTTCCTTTGCTTCAGCAACTCTTGTAACAAATACTTCATTGATGTCATAGAAGAACTTCAGTTCATTATTTCTAATTTCATCGTCGATAGTTTTGCCATAAGTTTCTTTCATGCGATCATAATCTGATTTTAAAAAGAACTTTTTGTCAAAGTCTAAATTATTAAAGGTTTCTTCAAATGCAGCAATAGAAAAATCATCGTCAATCTCCTTCGGTGAAAAATGACCTTGATTAATTAAAGCAACAGCTGTTTGTAAAATTGTTTTTTTCTCTTCTTCAAGATCAGGATTGCTATTCTGTTGATTAGCAAGCTTGAATGAAAAGAATAGTCCAAGAGCTACAATAATAAGTCCTGGAATTAATATTTTTTTCTTCATGAATTCTAGCATAATGTAATGTGCAATATTAAATTGATAACGAAATACCAATAGCCGAAAGGCATTTAGATTTTAATTTGAATTTTCAAAAAGGATAGAGTCCATATGTTCTCTCATAAACTCTTTAAAGTCATCCTCTTCAATTTCGGGTATCACTTGATCTATTTTAAAGTTTAAATAATGAACTTTTTGTTGATTAGCAATATCCAGTTTTTGATAATAGGTTTCTATTTTCAACTCCTCTTTAACGTCCTCAAGCTTATAAATATTATCAATATCCTCCACTAAAGATAAGTTAAAGTATTCAATTACTCCTTTTGTGAAATGATATAAGTCTGGACTATCAGTTTTTAAATGTACCGACCCGTCTTGTTTTAAGAAAGATTGATATTTTTTTAAAAATCGAGGATGCGTTAATCTTTTTTTCATTTTAGAGAATCGTAATTGAGGATCGGGGAAAGGTATCCAAACCTCATCTATTTCATCTTTTTCAAAATAAGAGTCGATTTTTTCAATTTGAGTTCTAAGAAAATGAACATTCTCTAATCCTAAGTTTTCTGCTCGACTAGCACCTATATATATTCTTTCTCCTTTGATATCCACCCCTAAATAGTTGTTTTGAGGATGAAGTTCAGCTAATCCTACGGAGTATTCTCCTCTTCCACAACCTAATTCTAAAATGATAGGTGACTTATTTCCAAAAGTATCGTTCCATTTACCCGCACTATTTTCGGGATTTTCATGTACAATATGCATTGCTTTGATCGCTTCGTAGCGAAAAAGTTTTCCTTTACTCATTATGAATGAAAACGAAATTTAATTAAAAAATGATTCCTGCAATAGAAGCTGATAAGTAAGAAGCTAAAGTTCCACACAATAACGCTTTCATTCCCAATTGTGCTAAATCTTTACGTCTTTCAGGAGCTAATGCGCCAATACCACCTATTTGCATACCTACACTAGCAAAGTTAGCAAATCCGCAAATAGCAGTCGTGATGATTAACAAACCCTTTTCTGTAATAACAGGAACTTCATTACTTGTAAGGTTCTTAAAGGCAATGAATTCATTGATAGTAAGCTTTTGTCCTAATAGTGTTGCAGCGCTTGCTATATCTTGCTTAGGAACACCCATAGCCCATGCAAAAGGATAGAATATTTTAGCAAACACCCAATTTAAGGATAAGTTCAAATCAGGGTTGAATATATGTCCAACCTTTAACAAAGACCAGTCAATTAATGTAATTAAAGCTATAAAACCAATCAACATAGCAATAACATTCATGGAAATTTTAAACCCTTCGGAGGCGCCAGAAGAGATGGCGTCAATCAAATTGGTATGTTCTTTTTTGACTTTTAAGCTTACTTGTCCATAAGTTTCAGACTTCTCCGTTTCTGGCATTACTAATTTTGAAATAACCAATGCACCAGGCGCGGCCATTAAACTCGCCATAATTAGTTTGGGTGCTAAATTCAAACCTACTTGAGCGCCCATATTAGCATAAACGATTAATATTCCACCTGCAATACAAGCTAAACTACCACTCATAGAAGCTAATAACTCACTTTTAGTCATTTTCTTTAAATAAGGCTTGATCATGATTTGAGCTTCAATCTGACCTACAAAGGCACTCGCTACATTACTTAAAGCCTCGGCGCCACTGACGCGCATAATAAAATGCATGCCTTTGGCAATGACAGCTACTATTCGCTGCATGATACCTACATGATATAGCAAAGCAACGAGAACACTCACTAAAATAATGGTTGCAGTAACATTAAATGCAAAAACAAAACCACCGGGAGCTTCGTAAGCAATTCCAGAATCGCCATTACTTACCATCAAACTACCAAAAACAAAGTTGGCACCTTCTTTGGCGAAAAACTCAATCTTTTGCATTCCTTTTCCTAAAAATTCAAAGAAATTTTGAACGGCTTTTATTTTCAAAACTAATAAAGCAATCGCCGTTTGTAGAATTAAACCACTGATAATTGTTCGTTTATTAATTGCTTTTTTGTTATTGGAAAATAAATATGCAATCGTTAAAATGAGTGCTATTCCAATTAATCCATGAAATCTAGCCATAAAAAGTGTGAATTGTAAACATGAATGATCTAGCTTAAGATGTGAATATTAATTCAATTTTTCAAACTTAAAGATATAAATATAATGAATCTTTATGCTCAAAATGAGTAGTCTTCTAAATTGTGATTATTTTTAGCGAACTTTGTCAACTTATTTTTACAATAGAAACCCCTTTATGAAATTTTTAAAAGAGATAAAGAAACGGAATACATTCGCAATTATTGCGCATCCAGATGCTGGTAAAACTACTTTGACAGAAAAGTTTCTTTTGTTTGGTGGAGCAATCCAAGAGGCGGGAGCAGTAAAAAACAATAAAATTAACAAAGGAGCCACTTCGGATTTCATGGAAATTGAAAGACAACGTGGTATTTCCGTGGCTACATCCGTGCTTTCTTTTGAGTACAAAGATAAGTTAATCAATCTTTTAGATACTCCAGGACATAAGGATTTTGCAGAAGATACGTATAGGGTTTTAACAGCTGTGGATAGTGTTATTTTAGTAGTGGATAGCGCAAGTGGAGTAGAAGAACAAACAAGAAAATTGATGGAAGTATGTCGAATGAGAGATACGCCAGTTATTGTTTTTGTGAATAAATTAGATAGAGATGGAATTCATCCTTTTGATTTAGTGGAAGAAATTGAAAAAGAACTTGATTTGACTTTGCACCCTATGACATGGCCTATTAATATGGGAAATGACTTTAAAGGGGTATATGATTTACATAAAAAATCATTGAATTTATTTACAGGAAAAGCAAGATTAAGAGATGAAGAAGGGATTGTAATTGATGATTTAAGTTCTGATTTATTAGAAGAGAAACTTGGAAAATCAGATGCAGAACAATTAAGAGAAGATGTGGAATTAATTGAAGCTGTTTATGATCCTTTAGATGTAGATGATTATTTAAATGCAAAAGTAGCGCCTGTGTTTTTTGGATCTGCTGTGAATAATTTCGGAATTCAAGAAATGCTCGATACTTTTATTTCTATAGCTCCTTTCCCAAGTGAAAGAGAGACCACTGTAGGAATGAAAGAAGCTACGGAAGAAGAGTTTAGTGGTTTTATTTTTAAGATTCATGCGAACTTAGACCCTAGGCATAGAGACCGTATTGCATTCCTTAGAGTTTGCACGGGAAGGTTTGAGAGAAATAAACATTTTCATCATGTGCGTTTGAATAAAAGTCTGAAATTTCATAATCCATATACTTTTATGGCGCGTTCTAAAGAAGTCATTGATTACGCTTATCCAGGTGATGTGGTTGGACTTTTTGACACGGGAAATTTTAAAATAGGAGATACTTTAACGGAGGGAGATACGTTTTACTATACTGGAATTCCGAGTTTCTCGCCAGAACTGTTCAGAGAGATTGTGAACAAGGATCCTATGAAAGCAAAGCAGTTAGAAAAAGGTATTCAACAGCTTACCGATGAAGGAGTTGCTCAATTGTTTACTCAGTATGGTGGTTCGAGAAAGATTATAGGATGTGTAGGAGATTTACAATTTGAAGTTATTCAATATCGTCTCAAAGAAGAGTATGGTGCGTCAGTTGAATTCATGCCATTGAGCTTTTTTAAAGCTTGTTGGATAAAAGGTCCAAAAGATAAAATCGATGAATTCGTAAAGTTTAAGCAATCCAATGTGATGACAGATAAGTTTGGAAACTTGGTTTATCTTGCTCAAAGTCAATGGTTTTTAGATACAGAAATTGCGAATAATCCAGATATTGCTTTTGAGTTCACAAGTGAAGTTGTTATACAGTAATTGACTGAAAATTAAATATGAATTATTATTCTGCCATAATAAGTGGGGCTCTTTTCGGATTGTTTATAGCAATTTCGGTAGGGCCTACTTTGTTTGCAGTGATAAGATATAGTGTTAGTAATAGCTATAAAGCAGGATTAGCATTTATTTTAGGAGTGTCAGTTTCAGATATATTATATGTGATCATTGCGAACTTGGCTTCCAATTGGTTGACTTTCCTAGAAAAACATCAGCAAATTATTGGAATAGTAGGATCTGTTTTCTTTATAGTTGCCGGATTAGTTGGTTTACTTTCCAAGTATAAACCTAAGCGACCTAAGAAAGATCGTAAAGTGTCTGTAAGTAAAAAGACTTATTTTAAAATGTTTGTTTCGGGATTTTTGATGAATACACTGAATCCAGCAGCTACTATTTTATGGTTAGGTGCAGCTTTGCAAATTGCTAAAGCAGAATATAATTCGACAGAAACAGCGATGTTCTTTGGGATTTGTTTAGCCATCATATTATCTGCAGATATTGCAAAAGTGTTTTTAGCAGAACGAATCAGGAATTGGCTAACGGTTAGAAAAACATTTTATTTAAATAAAATTTCAGCTGGCGTAATCATATTATTTGGTGTGGGGCTGCTGATCTATCAATTTGTTTAAATCTAATGCATCGTTTTAAATTAGTAAGCATTCCTAAGTCTTACTTACCATACTTGCTTTTCATGCAAGCCAATTCTTTTAGAGTTTAATAAATCTGTTTAACTTTACATAAATGACACAAATAGACATGGAAATTAATATAATTGCGGCAGCGGGAAAAGAAAATGAAATAGGTTTTGATAATAAAATGCCTTGGCATATGCCGGCTGATTTGAAGTTTTTTAAAGAAACTACCATGAGCGCACCTATTATTATGGGGCGAAAAACTTATGAATCTATTGGTAGAATTCTTCCTGGAAGAACTAATGTCATCATTTCAAGAAATCCAGAATATCAAGTAGAAGAAGCGATTTATTTCAAAGATTTTCACGAGTCTTTACGTTATTTTAAAGATCATAATACACCCAAAGTTTTTGTGATCGGAGGAGGTGAAATATTTAAAATGGCCATGCCTTTTGTGGACTATGTTTATTTCACTAAAATTGAAGAAACTTTCCCACAGGCTACTGTGTTTTTCCCTGAATTACCAGATCACTTCGAGTTAGAATGGTCTGAAGAACATGCGGCGGATGAAAAAAATCCATATCCTTTCACCTTCCAAAAATGGAGAAATACGAAAAAAAGTGCCTAAGCATCAAAACGCACCTTTTATCACCCATCAACTTAAAGGAAGACATGGAACGCATGCGCCTTTTGTGTATGATTTTGTTTGTCATGTTTTAAGAGGTCCTTCCAATCGAAAAACTTTCTTAGGGCGTTATTTCTTCCCCGTAATTCACATCCATGATTTGGAGGAAATATACCAGCGTTTTTTAGCGTATTATAAACCTGAACAAACCATAAATTTAGATGGGAATTCAACAAGTTTGAAGGAAGTACATATTGAGAAAACTGTAAAAAGTGTGCTTTTGGTACAACATGATACAGTGGATTTAGATATCGAAAATATTTCTGAAAGTCTTGAACAATGGAGACAGGAAAATATAAAAATCGCTTATTGGCTTAAGTCTGAAACGTTGCTAGAAAATTGGTATTTATACTTTAATAGAGCCATTAAGTTGAAAGGAGCCATTCTGTATTTTAACCACTCGGAGTTCTTAAAGAAAGAATTATTCCACCTCAAGTAAATTCTCATCATCCTTTACTTTTTCTCCTTCTATCTCTAGTTTAATCCAACGATCTACGATAATTAAACTCGCAATGGATAGGTAGAAAACAGCACCTACTTTATGCGTTTCAATCAACTCTGAAAAGAAGTTGTTGACAAAGTTCGCGGCCATGACCATAGTGATGACCATGACGTATATTTGATAATCTCGCCTTTTAGTAAGATGATAAAGTTTTTGACATCTTGCAAAAAACACAATCAAAAATACAGCATAAAGAATCATCGCAGGAAACCCTTGCTCTACGACCAAGAATAAAAAATAATTGTGCGTAGTCGATCGTTCTGGATTTTCACTTACCCAAGTTTCAAAAGATGTAACCGTATAGTTTTTATAATGTTCATAAAAATTGTTAGGTCCAACACCAACAAGAGGACGGTCTTGAGTCATTCTCACGGATGCAATCCAACGATATATCCTTTCCATGGAAGACATGTCTTTTCCTGAAAACATACCTGTAACTGCTTCAATGAATGTTTCTTGAGTAGCATTTTCATGTTTGTCAGGTCTTAGACTTAAGTAGTTTTCATTATGAATCATCAAACTCATGATGAAAGTAATAGCAACAAATCCAATCGGCATTAACCATTTAGTGAACTTGTATTTTAATCCTGCCCAAACTACTAAGGCAAAAACAACGCCCAAAATAGCAGCCCTTGCAGATGCAAAATAAATCGCTGGAAACATAAATAAAATGAGACCTAATAAAACCCACCTTCTTAACTTTTGGTCTTTTTTATAAAGATAAGCACCAATTAAAATTGGGAAAATACAAGATAAAATAGTGGAATAATCTACATGATTATAATAAAAAGGTTTAACCACTCTATTAGATGCTTGGAATCCAAAATCCTCAAAATAATGCCATACAATAACCACAAAAGAGTGCAATACTACAGGAATGACAAACAGCGCAACCATTCTTTTTAAATCCTTCGGCTTGGTAATGACCCATGCCGGGAAAATAATAAAAGCATTTAAAAACCAAATCTTAGCCAATAAAAACTTGGCAGAATAAAAATGATCTGTGGAGTAAATTACGGAAACCACCAACCATATAAATTGTAATAGTATGATGACAAATAACGGATGGTTGACATACCATTTAGGTAAGAGATTCTTATTGTGAGCCCATAATAAGCCTGTTACACCAACAAATACCCACATAATAGGTTCGTCTGGTAGAGAAGTAGATAAACTACCGCCAGCTAAATAGATTTGTACAGAAAAAGGAATGGATAAAATGAATAACCAATAAAAACTTTTGATATCCGTAAACAACCAATAAGCAGCAATTCCTAAAAGTGGCAAAGCTAAAGCCGCTAATAAGCCTGTATATATATACAAGCCCATGCCTAATGTGCATAAGATGACCAATACAATTAAAAAACGAAATTGTAACTTCTGATGAAAAGCTTGTTCTTCAGTAGAAGATAATGGCATCTTGAGATTATTTGCGTGGAATATATGTTGCTACAATACCTAATGTGCTTACAAAGAAACCTAATAAAGCACCAATTAGCATCATGTTTCTTAAATTAGGAAAAGTAGAATCAACAGGTACATAAGCAGGAGAAACAATGTAAATCATATCTAAATGATCATCCTGACTTAAGGTTTCATATTGCAAAATACCTCTTTCTAATAAAGTGATATTTTGTATTAATTCATCCTTAGATAAAATTAAATTATAAAGTGATTCAGTGCCTTCTTTTACAGTTTGATTGCCAGCAGCAATAAGCGCTTGACCTCTTTGAGGAGCTAATTCTGTATTTAAATTGTACTCTTTCCGTAAAGCTTCAATTGAAGTATCTAATTGTGCTAACTGATCATTACTTGCTTGTAACTGACCTTTAAGCAAGGAGATTTTTTGAACGTAAGAGTCTTGGAAGTAATTATTGAAACTCTGAGTAAGTTTTTGTATAATCAATTTGCTCAGTTTCTCTGAAAATTCAGGATTAGAAGCCATTATTCTTAGATTATGCATTCTTTGTGCATTTCTCTTGAACTTAAAAGAACCTTTTAAATCTTTATGAGAAATAGGTTCAGAAAGATTGTACTCAGAAGGATTACTATTGACTTCATTGGCAATCCCAGATGCGAAATAACCACTATTTACAATACCATCTACAACATCAATTTCTCTTTCACTTGCGAAGTAATCATAAACCACTTCACCATATTGATCGTTACTAAAAGTAGAGGAACGCATACTATATGCAGGAGGTCTAACTATGAAATAAGCATTGCTTTCATATTTCTTAGGTAGTATGTAAGTTAATGCCAATCCTATAACGGCACTAATAATTGTAAATAAAACAATCTTCCAGCGATTGTTCCAAACGACTTTAAGTACATCGCTTAATTGCATGTTCTGCTTCATTATTATATTTATCTTATTTGAGATTAAATGCTTTCTCCAGCTTTCATTTTTTCTGAGTTCTCGGCAAATTGCAATGCCTCTAAAACTTCAAGTATATCGCCATCCATGAATCCATCCAAGTTATGGATAGTCATATTGATACGATGGTCAGTAACTCTACCTTGAGGGTAATTATAGGTTCTAAGTTTAGCAGAACGATCTCCCGTGCTCACCAAGCTTTTTCTTCTACTTGCAATCGCTTCCTCATGCTTTCTAACTTCTTCTTCATAAAGTTTAGTACGAAGCATGCTCATAGCCGTTTCTCTATTCGATAATTGAGAACGTCCTTCTTGACAAATTACAACTACACCCGTTGGAATATGCGTCAACATTACTTTAGTTTCAACTTTGTTAACGTGCTGACCACCTGCACCACCACTTCGAGCAGTTTCCATTTTGACATCTCTTTCGTCTAATTGGAAATCGACCTCATCAGCTTCAGGAAGCACAGCAACTGTTGCTGCAGAAGTATGAACTCGGCCACTTGATTCCGTTTCAGGAACTCTTTGAACGCGATGAACGCCACTTTCAAACTTTAAAAGTCCGTAAACATCATTTCCAGTCACTTCAAGTTGAATCTCTTTGTAGCCACCGCTTGTACCTTCTGTGGACGAAATTAAATTATATCCCCAACCTTTTTTCTCAAAAAAGCGCGTGTACATTCTTAATAAATCTCCTGCAAAGATACTCGCTTCATCACCACCAGTTCCGGCGCGGATTTCTAAAACTGCATTTTTCTCATCTTGAGGATCCTTAGGAATTAATAAGTGTTTAATCTCTTCTTCTAACTCCGCTTGTTGCTTGATTTTAAGATCTAAATCCTCTTTAACCATAGCTTTCAAGTCAGCATCCGATTCCATATCAAGGATTTCTTTGTTATCCTTAATATCTGTCAAGACACTTCTATAAGCTTCATAAGCCTTAGAAATCGGCTCGAGCTTGCTATATTCTTTAGAATATTTCGTGTATTTTTTATTATCTGACACTATTTCAGGATTGGTTAATGCAACCCCTATTTCGTCAAACTTGGCTTTTATAGCTTCTAATTTCTCTAACATAATTAAATAAAATCTTTCGCGAAAATAAGCATTATTACAAGAATATTCATATTACGCTAATGAAACTATAATAATAAATGGATTCACTTAGTCAATTATTAACCAAAATGTAAGCTTTGTGTCTCTTTTAGACTTGAATGAAGACCCAAAATGAGATAAAATGTTTTATCTTTGTAATCAAATTTTCAAAAAATTAAACAATGAATATAAAAGAAATCTTAAGCAGATTAGGTATTGAAGATCAAAATCTTGGAACTTCTACTGGAACGAAATGGTCAAAAGGATCAGGTAAAATGATCAAATCTCATTCTCCTACTAATGGCGAATACATTGCTTCTGTAGAAGAAACGAATGTGGAAGAATTTGATGCTATCATCGAAAAGTCAAATGAAGCTTTTAAAGAATGGAGAACTTGGCCTGCTCCAAAAAGAGGAGAAATTGTAAGACAAGTGGGAGAAGCTTTAAGAGCTAAGAAAGAGGATTTAGGAGCTTTGGTTTCTTATGAAATGGGTAAAAGTTACCAAGAAGGTTTAGGAGAAGTTCAAGAAATGATCGATATCTGTGATTTCGCAGTAGGTTTATCTAGACAATTGTACGGATTAACGATGCATTCAGAACGTCCAAACCACAGAATGTATGAGCAATATCATCCATTAGGAGTTGTTGGAATTATTTCTGCATTCAACTTCCCAGTGGCAGTTTGGAGCTGGAATGCTGCTTTAGCTTGGGTTTGTGGAGACGTAACCGTTTGGAAACCAAGTTCAAAAGTTCCTTTATGTGGTGTAGCTTGTCAGCAAATTATTTCTGAGGTTTTTGCTAAAAATGACGTTCCTGAAGGAGTAAGTACTTTATTAATAGGAAATGGTTGTAATGAATTAATGAATAATCATCCTCAGATTCCTTTGTTATCCTTTACAGGTTCTACTGAAATTGGTCGTCACGTAGGACAAGTAGTAGCTAAGCGTTTCGGTAAAACAATTTTAGAATTAGGTGGTAATAATGCAGTAATTGTTTCTGAACATGCTGATTTAGAAATGATGTTGTTAGGAACTGTTTTTGCGGCTGTAGGAACTGCAGGTCAACGTTGTACTTCAACTCGTCGTCTAATTATTCATGAATCTAAGTATGATGCCACCGTAAATGCAATGCAAAAAGCTTACGGACAGTTGAAAATTGGTGATCCTTTAGATGAAAATAATCATGTAGGTCCATTAATCGATACAAGCGCTGTAAATCAATATTTAGAAGCTATTGAAAAAGCTAAAAAAGAAGGTGGAAAAGTACTTGTTGAAGGTGGCGTAATGGAAGGTGCAGGTTACGAAAGTGGCTGTTATGTAAAACCTTGTATTATTGAAGTAGAATCCACATTTGATATCGTAAAAGAAGAGACTTTTGCTCCGATTTTATACGTAATGAAGTATGAAGGAGATGTGCAAGTAGCGATTGATATGCAAAATGATGTTCCTCAAGGATTAAGCTCTTCTGTATTCACGACAAATATGCGTGAAATGGAATTGTTCTTAGCTGCAACAGGTTCTGATTGTGGAATCGCTAACGTAAATATTGGTACTAGTGGTGCTGAAATTGGTGGTGCTTTCGGTGGTGAAAAAGAAACAGGTGGTGGAAGAGAAAGTGGATCTGATGCATGGAAAGTATATATGCGCAGACAAACGAATACCATTAACTACGGTACAGATTTAGCTTTAGCACAAGGAATTAAATTCGATTTGTAAAAATTAACTATCATATTCCTTACATTTAAACTGCAGAGATGTTTATTTCTGCAGTTTTTTTGTGTTTATTACAGAAAATAATGTGGTGAATAATAAGGTTTAAAATGATTGATAATCTTTGCTTTTAATATGAAAAACTGGATTGAATTACTTGGTTTAAATACGCTTTTCTTTGGTGTTCCTTTAATTAAAATAATTATTGGAATAGTAATTATACTTATTGGTTTAGCCTTTAAAAAGCTAGGTTCTAAGTTGATTACAAGGTTTTTGCATTCTTTTTATAAAAGAAAGGAAGTCATCGATTCGCTCTTGAATTTACAAAAACTGATTAACCGACCTCTTGAAAGGTTTTTATTTTACATATTTGTCTATATAGGTTATCATCAGTTCGACAGGATTTTCCTTAAAGTCATTCTCCTGCGTAGAGAAAATGTTTTTACGGTTTCCGGCATGATTAAAAAAGGACAAGTTGTGACTGCTCAGCAACTCATTGAGCATGCTTTGATGTTTTTGGTTTTATTCAATTTTGTGCTGTTAGTGACGCGATTCGTGGATTTTTTATATTTAATGTCCATTTCAAAAGCTACTGTAAATAAGCAAAAGGAAAGACAGCAAATATTACCACTCATGAAAGATGTAACTAAGGTGGTGATTTGGTTTTTCGGGATATTTTTGATTTTAGGGCTTATTTTTAAAGTGGATATTGGAACTATCATCGCTGGTTTGGGGATTGGTGGTATTGCTTTAGCCTTTGCAGCAAAGGATAGTTTGGAAAACTTGATTGCTTCTTTCATGGTTTTAGTAGATAAACCTTTTCTAATTGGCGATTGGATTAAAGTAGATAATATAGAAGGGAAAGTTGAAAGAATAGGATTTAGAAGTACTCGAATTCGTTCGGTCGATCGTTCTTTAATTATTATTCCGAATAAAAGATTGATTGATAATAAGTTGGAAAATATCAGTGCGATAGGCGTTCGAAGAGTTCATTTTACATTAAAAATACAATATGGATTAAAGTCAAAAGATATTTTAAAATTACAAGAAGAAATAAAAGAAGTGATAACACTAACGCCTTATACAACTGGAATTCCTTTGGTTTATATAGATACGCTTGATGCAAATTTAATGCAACTAACGGTGAGGTATTTTATTGAAATGGAAGTGAAAATTAGACCAGAATATGTGCAACAAAATGTCAATTTAAGGATTTATGAAGTGATGAATAGTTACATCAAGGATTTTGAATATGTGGATATGAATCCAGAAAATGATAAGGGCTAGTATTACTTATTTGTTAGATAGTTTTAGTTTTGTGCTTAATTAAAAAATAAATATGGCCACCTCAATTGGAAAGGTTTTAATTGTAGATGATGAAGAGCAAATCTTAGACATCATTGGATATAATCTCAAAAAAGCAGGCTATGAAGTAGCGACAGCATCTAATGGAAATGAAGGCGTTGTAGTAGCTCAAGATTTTTTGCCAGATTTGATTTTATTGGATGTGATGATGCCAGAAAAAGATGGTTATGAAACGATTGTAGCTTTAAGAGAAATTTCAGCATTAGACGATACGGTTATTGTTTTTCTAACAGCTATTCAAGATGAGGCTTCTGAAATTAAAGGATTACAATTAGGAGGTGATGATTATTTAATCAAGCCTATTAATATAGATTTATTATTAGCGAGAATAAAAGTGGCTTTAAGAAGAAGCAATCAATCACTTGAAAATGAAAATGAAGAGCAGCAAGCTAAAACATTAGATTTTGGTGATTTACAAATCAACGCTTATACTTATACCATTTTTTATAAAGGAGAAGAAACGGTTTTAGCTAAAAAGGAATTTGAACTCTTACATTTATTGGCATCAAAACCTGGAAGAGTATTTTTAAGACAAGAGATTTTATCTAAAGTTTGGGGTAGTGAAGTGATTGTTGGTGATCGAACTATAGATGTTCATGTTAGGAAAATACGTCAGAAACTTGATTTAAATGTGATTGTCACTGTGAAAGGAATGGGTTATAAATTTGAGTTTAATGAATAGGATTAAAGAATAGAATTTCTATCCAAAGCTGAACTGCTGCCGTTGAATTCATTATATTTGTTGTCGTTTAAAAAAACAAAAATATGTTTCAAATTCACGAGATGCAAATTGCGGATTTAATTTTGCATCATTTTAGTCAGGAGTCCATTCATGAAAAGATATCTCATGAAACTATTGAGATTGATGATGAGGTCGATGGTGCTGTGCTCTTGCATTTATTCACAAAGCCTTTTATGAAACCACAATCCACTTATAATTTTCATCATGAAGTGGATATAGACTTTAATGTTTTACAAAAACTCACGCAATCTCTTTGGGAAGAAGACCTTAGTTTTGTGGAGTATTCTCAAAAAGCATTCACTCATTTAAAAGAAGTTTCGGAGCATCCCAATATTAAGGATGGTGATTTTTTCGTAATTCGTTTTAAGAACCTCTTATTAAACGATACGCATAGACAGGCCATAGGTTTGTATAAGGTGGAGCAAATGGAATCTTTTTTAACGACAGATTGGAAAGATACGCGTCAAGCTCATATCGCTTTACAGCAAGGTATTCATGAAGGAAAATTAGATAAAGCTTGTCTGATTGTGGATTTGCCTTCGGGACCTGAATTATACATCATAGATCAAAATAAAGAAGAAGCAGCGTATTGGAAGCATGATTTCATTCAAGTGGAATTGAAAAATGATCATTATAATCAAACCATGCAGACTTTAGAGCTCACTCAACATTTTATTAAAGAACAATTTCCTCATGAGTTTAATGTCGAGCGTGTAGATCAGATTGATTTGATGAATAAGAGTATGGATTACTTCAAATCTGCGGATACTTTTAAACAAGATGAGTTTGAACAAGCTGTTTTACAGGATGAGCATTTAATTACTTCCTACAGAAACTTTCAGGAAGAAACGAATCAAGGGCAAGGCTGGACTTTTGAAGATGATTTTGTGATGGTTCCAGAAGCGGTGAAAAAAAATCAGCGTTTTTATAAAAGCATTATTAAGTTAGATAAGAATTTCCATATTTATGTGCATGGAAATCCTGAAATGATAGAGCAGGGCGAAGACGATGATGGAAGAAGATTTTATAAGTTGTATTTTGAGGAGGAGCATTAAGTGTGGGGTTTTTAAGAGGGAGGAGGTGTGGAGGATGGGAGAAAGTGGGCTTAGAGATGTGAAATTATATTATATTCTAATATTTACACATTGCCAGAATGAGGATTTTTAAGATAAATAAGATGTACAAGATAAGTGAAGGAACTCAAGAATATAAAATCTTGACTATCCTAACATCTTATAAATCGTGTACAGACAGGAGAGGGTTTTAGAATACTTATCTCAATAATTACAGAGCTTCTGTTTTACTTTTGACTCCAGGCGTTGTCATCGAGCTGTTTTATTTAGGGTTTTCAGCTTGTGAATTAATTAATGAAGAATAGTAAAGTGGATTAGGGTTTTCATGCTAGGTTAGTATAGTAATTCAACAATTAAATCTTTTTGAATGTTTATCAGTTTTTTTCATAAATATCTTTATTGAAAGGAAAACAAAGTTATATTTGTCATTGGAGAAGTTGTTTGTTCAATTCAAGGTTAATAATTTGGGATAAGTTCTTCTCTCTTTTTTAACGTTTAGGACGCTATTGATTTAAACTTTAAATATAGCTTACATGTCAATACCGATTACTCAATTAAGAGATTTATCCACATTGTTTTTACGTAATGAAGTACAGCGCCTGCAAAATGATGATTTTGAGTCATTCGACTTAAAGTTGAAGAGTCATAATTTATATTATAAAAATAAAGGTAAGAGTTATTTACAGTTTTTACGTGATACATATAAACTTTTACAAAAACGATACCAAAACGAATATGTTCTAAAAAATGAACTTCTAAATAAATGGGTTAAAGAAGAGTTGGGACAAAATGACTCTATAATCTATAATGAACTTTGTATCGGTAAAGCTCGTGCTGATTTAGTAATGTTTAACGGTTTATCAACCGTGTTTGAAATCAAAACAGTGTATGATGATACTTCTAGATTAAAACATCAATTGGATAATTACTTTAAAATATTTAACCAAGTATATCTTGTGGTACCAAGCGAAGAATCAAGTTTGTATTTTAGTTTTGATTCTAAGGTAGGAATAATCACATATGATTCTGTGACTCATAAACTCCATAAAGCTAGAAAAGCTAATTATTCCATTAATATTCATACAGACGTTTTAATGAATGTATTGCACACAAAGGAATACTTGCAGGTCTGCGAAAATTATTATGGAGAACTGCCTAAAAACTTGAATGCTTTTAATCAATTTAAAATTTGTAAAAAATTGATTTCAGAGATGTCAAAAGAAGAAGTAAATAATGTTTTTATCAATATAATGAAGCAGAGAAGTATTCATAATGAGTTCTTCAATATTATAAATAGTGAATTTAATCAAATATGCTTATCTTTAAATCTAAATCTTTCAGAGCGGAATGATTTGATAAAAAAACTTCGTATTAATTTTATATAAACATGTATTTCCCATATTTACGAGCACGTCAATTTGAACTGATATCCTTAAGAGAATTAGTGCTTGATGGAGTATTGAGTAATGATAGAATAATGCCAATACTAGAACCTGTAAATAGGAGCTTTAATAGTCTTAATTTAGCAAATACTGTTTTTTCAAAACATAATTTACACTCTTATCTTATAATGAACCCTCAGGTCGGTGATTTGTCAGGAGATAATACCGAAATTCTAGAGTATAATAAAGAATTAGAAGATACGCATTACCGTTCGGCTTTTCTATATGCGGATAATTCAGATTACATTTTACAATCTATTGAGGAATATGATTTAAGAGATTGTATGTTAATTTGCTTAGATAGCTTTACAAATGAAGAAGCTTTAAAAGAATTAGCACAGAATGTAAGTATATCTCATTTGGTAATGTCTGATCCTCAGAGATCTAGAGGTTTAGATAGGTTTTTTAAAAAGCTTGAAAAGTCATATATCAGACTAGACGATGTTTTCGAAAAGCAAGATCGAAATGCAGATTATCTGCACATAGCCAAAAATAAATTTTCAGAAGAACACCTTTACTATTCTGATGAAGGTTATCAAGGGTTTTCAGATTATACAACTTTGTCATCAGAATACATAGGTGGTGGTTTTGCACCTAGAGCAGTTGTTATTCACCTTACCTATATCGACAAAGACAAAGAGATATGGATTGGACATTTCACCTCAGAAACCAATGACACCATTGCAAATATTCAAGGGAAGTTTGCTGAAGCAGCAGAAAAGGCAGTACGATTTATTGATGAGCATTCTTTAGATAATGTTGCAACCATAGAGTTAAAACAATATTTTAACGATGCTAAATACCCTGGATTGGGCACAGTAAAAAAGATTTCTATTAAAAACCATCTATTGGTTGTAAATGATGTTTTAAGCACTTTGTAATGAATTTTGTTTGTGATAATTGTTTTTCAGATCGAGAATTAAAAGCTTTTATTTATTCAGAAGGCAATGTGGGTAATTGCGATTGTTGTGACAGCAAAGAATCAAACATTATCAAAATAGATGAGCTTCTCGATTTTTTCAATGTATTGTTGAGCAATTTTGAGCTTTCTGATAAAGGCTCAAGTTTATTGACTCTACTTCAAGAAGAATGGAACTTCTTTGCAAATGATATCACTGGGAGTGTTATATTAAATAGTGTATTAGGAGAAATTAATTCACCTATAAAAGATTCAAACGATATAATAGTATATGTAGCTGATATAAAAGAAAATATTAGTTATTGGGAAGAGCTGAAAGAGCAGCTAAAGTGGGAAAGAAGATATTTGACTAATATTAATTTATTAATCGAAGACTATGGTTGGGATGCTTATTTTAGTAGTCAAATTTCTATTAAAAAAGAAGATGTTTTTTATAGAGCTAGGATTCACAAAAACTCAGGACTCCCCGCATATAAAGCTAAAGATATGTTTTCTCCTCCTCAAAATTCCATTTCTTCAGGAAGAGCTAATCCAATAGGAATACCATACCTTTATTTAAGCGATAATATCGAAACAGTTTTGTATGAAACAAGAGCATCCTATCTTGATGAAGTTTCTATAGGTGAGTTTAGGTTAAAGTCTACATTAACAGATAGGATGCTTATTTCGGATTTTACAGAAACACCTTCATTGTATCAGTCAAAGTTAGAAAAAGTAAACAATCAAATAAAATCAACTCTTCTAAAGAAAATAATTAGTAATGATTTGTCAAAACCCATGAGGCGTTATGACTCTCCTATTGATTATATTCCCACACAATTTATTTGTGAATTTATAAAGATAGTGACTGGTGTGTCAGGAATAAAATTCAGAAGTTCCTTGCATTCTAAAGGTAATAATATCGTATTGTTTGAAGATGAAATTATGGATTGTTTTCATGTTCAGAAACACATAATTAAAAAAGTAGTTATCCAATCTGAAGAGGAGTGAAATTTTAAACAGTATATATTTGAAATACGTTATGCAAAGTAAATAAGCGTTAATAAAACGTCAGAACAGGATTTTTAAGATAAATAAGGTGGACAAGATGAGTGAAGAAACTAAAACGAAATTAAAAATATAAAATCTTGACTATCCTAACATCTTATAAATCGTGTACAGACAGATGAGGAAGACTAAATATGTCGACCAAATCAAAATAACTAAGTTGAAATAATTTAAAGTCCTTTTTGACTTCCACTAAATTAATCCACTTCCTAAAATGAATACATTCAAAACAATCAACACTGCATATTTAAGAGCTTCAAGAACGATTGAAACAATACTTGTCTCAAGTGATGAGCTGTCGAAACTGTTTTTTGTTTATAATTATGAGGGTAACTCATATAGAGTTTTTGAAAACCATTTGAGTTTAATTCACTTCTTTCAAGAGAAAAATGAAAGTGAGTATCATTTTAATACAGAGGATGAAGTGGACCAGTTCTTATCAAAAGTAAAGATGACAAACTAAGTTATATAAGATGAAATTGATCACTCATTTCAGTCAGTTAATACCATCCATGACTTAACACAAGAAACATCCAATCCCTCCCAAACAAAAAAAGTGACTACCTGATTTCAAGGCAGTCACTTTCTAATATTTACAAATTCCATTAAAATCAATCATCAATAAAAATCCTCATACCCTTTGCAAAACCTTCCGATAAAGTAGAGTCGGGAAGTAAGAATTGCACGTTCTCGATGACTAAAGTATCGCCAAAAGAAGCATTATAATCAAAGAAATCTAATTGGTTTTGTGGCAGTTTTCCATCACGTGCATAAGTAGTTACATAGTCTGGAACTACAATCATCTTACCTGTAGCATCTTCGAAAATACCCATATTTACATATAAGTATTGGAAGAAAATTACAGGATACTCTTTTCCGTCTTTGTCTTTGACTACAAGCGGTTGTTTTAAAGCTTTCGACAGTTTGTCGCGATGAATTAAACCACTATTAGGTGTGCCATCCGTAAAAAGAGCAACAGGTTCTTCAACCTTCTTTTTCTCTTTCTTTTCTACTTTATTTTGAGCATCTGTACTCCATGCCACAAGAAAGACGGAAATACTTAATATCAAGCTTAAAGCTCCCCATGTTTTGAATGATTTTTTCATTAGTAGTTCTTTTTTAAGAAGACATTTGTTCAAGACTTTCTTTAAGAGATGCCATTTTAGCCAAAGTATCTGCTTGCTTTTTCTTTTCTAAATCTACGATTTCTTTTTTAGCATGCTCTACAAAACGTTTATTGTTTAATTTCTTATCAATACTAACTAAAAAACGTTCTAAATGAGCTAACTCTTGAGTCAATTTCTCCACTTGAATGCTGTAATCTATTTCGACTTCAGATTGTATATAAAGTTTATCAGCGTTCACAACTATATTGATACATTGCTCCATGGCCGTAGAAGTCTCTTCAATAACATCCGCAAAAACCTGTTGCTTTAAAATATTTTCAACTTGCTTATAAAAGTCGCCCTCTTTAGATAAATAATAGATTTGAATGAGATCCTTCGGTTTTAATTGATTCTGTTGCTTAGCATCTCTAATAGCCGTAATGAGCTTTTGTAATTTAAGGCCATCTGCTAATATGTTTTGTTCCACATCTACTGCATTGCTTAATTGTTTCCCCATTAAATCACCTGCTTCGGGTAATAAATGTTGATGAATTTCTTCAGTGACAAAAGGCATAAACGGATGTAGCATTAATAATAATTCGTCAAATAACGTGTTGCTCTCCTCATAAGCTGCTTTTGAAATCGTCGCGTCTAATCCAGGTTTCATCCATTCTAAATACCAAGAACAGAAGTCATCCCAAATTAAAGAATAGATCAGTTTTAACGCTTCGCTCAATTGGAATTGATCAAAGTATTGCTGAATCGTTTTTTTACTGGCATTGATTTTTGCTTTCATCCAATTAATAGAGAAAGTTTCAACGTCGTTCATTGCACGATCCTCTTGTTTGGATTCCCACATTTTTACTAAACGCATCGCATTCCACATCTTATGACTAAAATGTTTCCCTTGCTCTAAAAAGGCCTCATCATATAAAATGTCATTTCCCGCAGGAGAAGCAATTAATACACTAAATCGAGCTGCGTCGGCACCATGAATATCAATTAATTCAAGTAAATCAGGAGAATTACCTAATGATTTACTCATTTTCTTACCTTCTTTATCTCTAACAATTCCTGTGAAATAAACATGTTCAAAAGGAATGTCCCCTGCAAACTCATGGCCAGCCATAATCATTCTGGCTACCCAGAAAAATATGATTTCTGGAGCTGTTACTAAAGTTTGTGTAGGGTAGTAATAAGCTAATTCTTTTTCGAAATCTACGCCTTCTTTATTAAATACTTCCGTAGGCCATAACCAAGAACTAAACCAAGTATCTAATACATCTTCATCTTGTTTTAAATCTTCTATTTTTCCCGAAGGATTCTTTTCTTGATATTGTTGAAAGGCTTCTTCCACATTTTCTGCTACATAAAATTCTCCTGCTTCATCATACCATGCTGGAATTCTATGACCCCACCATAATTGACGACTAATACACCAATCTCGAATATTTTCCATCCAATGACGGTACAGGTTCTTAAATTTCGGAGGGGAGAATTTAACCACATCATCCATCACCGCTTTTAAAGCCGGATCAGCCATCTCATCCATTTCACACCACCATTGCATAGAAAGTTTTGGTTCTACAACTGCGTGCGTACGTTCACTTAAACCAACTTGATTGGTATAATCTTCAACTTTAACTAATTGTCCAACTGCTTTTAAATCTGCTACAATTTCCTTTCTTACCACTGCTCTGTCTTTGCCCTCATATTTTGGGAAAAGATGATTAATCGTTCCATTATCATTGAAAATATCAATGACTTCTAACTGATGTTTTTGACCTAATTCATGGTCATTCATATCATGAGCTGGCGTTACTTTTAAAGCTCCAGTTCCAAATTCCATATCCACATAATCATCTCCAATAATCGGAACTTCTCGCCCTACAATCGGAATAATTGCTTTTTGACCTATTAAGTGTTTAAAACGCGGATCTTCAGGATGCACACAAATTGCAGTATCTCCTAAAATCGTTTCCGGTCGAACAGTGGCAATAGTTATTGTTTCTTCACTATCTTTTATTTTATAACTAACGTAGAAAAGATTGGATTGCGTGTCTTTGTGATAAACTTCCTCATCACTCAAAGCGGTTAAAGCTACAGGATCCCAATTGATCATTCTTGCAGCACGGTAAACCTTTCCTTTTTTATAAAGATCTATAAAAGTGTCAATAACTGCTTTATAGTAATGATCATCTAAAGTAAAAGTGGTTCTGTCCCAATCTAAGGCACAACCTAATTTCTTTAGTTGTTCTAAAATGATATTACCATATTTTTCTTTCCAAGACCAGGCGTGCTCCAAAAATTCCTCACGACTTAAATTGTTTTTATCAATACCTTTTTCATGGAGCATTTCCACCACTTTCGCTTCCGTAGCAATAGAGGCATGATCTGTTCCCGGAACCCAGCACGTATTATATCCTTGAGATTTTGCACGTCTGATTAATATATCTTGAACCGTATTATTTAACGCATGACCCATATGCAACACTCCTGTGACGTTAGGAGGTGGCATGACAATAGTGTATGCTTCTCTTTCATCTGGTGTACTTTTAAAGTAACCTTGATCCATCCAATGCTGATACCATTTTGCTTCAGCATCCTTTGCGTTAAATTGTTTTTGTATATCCATATTATATTTGAAGACTTAGAAAGACAAAAATAAGGAATAAAGACTTAAAATAAGATTACTGCTTAATCTTTGAAATTAAAGATAGAAAATCAAGGATTTAATAGCATTATAGCGCTTTAGTTTTTTGATAAAATAATTTCCCCAAATAGCATTTTGCAAGTAAAATTAAAATATAAGAGTAACTTCGTGGCTTGAATAAATACCATGAAAAGGGCTTATACTCAAATAAATATTGCTGTTTTCTTATGGGGATTCACCGGAATTCTGGGAAAAGCCATAGATCTTACTGCACCAATTTTAGTTTGGTGGAGAATGTTATTAGCGACCTTGTTTTTGTTTTTAATACTTTATTTCACCAAAGGATTTGTTCGCATTCGTGGCAGAGCATTAACTACTTTAATTGGTGTAGGTATTTTATTCGCAATTCATTGGGTCTTGTTTTATTATGCTGTAAAATGGGCGAACGCATCCATTGCAATGGTTTGTATGGCAACTTCGAGTGTAACGACTTCTATATTAGATCCATTGATTAGAAAGCGACCTATTATATTTTCTGAGTTTTTATTAGGGCTATTAGCTGTTTTTGGAGTCGTATGTATTTATTTATGGCCGGCTGAAATAAAGGATGACGCAATGCAAATGGTAAACTTCGAATGGGGACTTATCATGGGTATTATTGCTGCTGTCATCAGTGCTTTATTTAGTATTTTTAATAAACCCTTAGCAGAAAAATATCCAGCTCAACCCTTAGTGTTTTTAGAAATGCTGAGTGGAGTAGCTTTTTTAACAGTGTTTTTATTAATCAGCGGAAGTTCATTTGCAGGGGAAACAGGATGGATGCCTACAAGTATGGATTGGCTGTGGTTATTGGTCTTAGCATTTTTCTGTACGGTTATTCCACAAAGTTTAGCCATGGCATCTTTAAAAAAGTTGTCTGCATTTACTGCTACTTTGTCGGTGAATTTAGAGCCAGTTTACGGAATCTTATTTGCCTTTTTGATATTTCAAGAAAACGAACAATTAGGTCCTGGATTCTATGTTGGAATTAGTTTGATATTCTTTTCTTTATTAGGTCAGATATTAAATTCCACAAGAAAGTCAAGAATGTCCACACCAAAAGACCCTCATAAACCGCATTATTCATGAGCTTAGTTTTGGCTTTTTTGTGAAATATTGTTGAGGATCCTTACAGGATGACTTGGGGAGTTCTAAGACTTGGAGACTAGGTGAGGAGGAGAGTGGGAGATTTTTCTTACGCTGAGACGAATCTTTAGTTTTTAGTTGTTTTGCATGGATTTGGCGTAGTAGTTATGTGTGATTTAGGAGCGTTTCCCGCAGATCTCGCAGATTGCGCAGAAAAAAAAGTGAGTGCTATTTTTCCCTTTCTCCTTTTTGTCACGCTGTAAACGTCTCTCTTCCTGCTATTTACTATAATTTTTTTGTCATTTATTGTTGAGTATCCTTAAAGGATGACAGTGGGGAGTTCTAAGACTTGGAGACTAGATGAGAGGGTGAGTGGGAGATTTTTCTTACGCTGAGGTGAATATCCAATTGTTGATTTTTATAAATCATGCAACAAATTAGAATGAATTCGACCTTGGAGAGGTCGTAGGTCTATAGCTGAGGTTTAGAATTTAGATACGACCTTGGAGGGGTCGAACAAAGTGTTACAAGAATGTTTTCCCGCAGATCTCGCAGATCTCGCAGATTTCGCAGACGGGAAATAGTGACCGTTATTTAAGATTTTACTATTTACTATTTATTATTCCCCATTATTAATCCCGCACTTATTAATTCTCAAAAACCTCAAATCTTAAACTCAACATATCAAAGAGAATCACATGGTCCCAAGGGCACAAGGGCACTCTTTACTATAATCTATTTGTCAAATACAATTGAGAGATCCTTACAGGATGACAGTAGGAGAAGAAAGTAGAGCTGAAGCCAGAACACTACATTGGATTCTACTTATTTCTCCCCCTCACCCCTTCACCAAGTCTCCCAGTCTTAGAAAACGGTCACAAGTTCACTGTTTATTTCGGATACAGTTTTTCTTTTTAAATAAATTTAATCTAATAAAAGTCAAGCTGTTCAAGTTTTAAATTAAAAATGTGGTGAATAATGTGGGTTAAAGAAATGGAAGTATAGGAAATTTCATAGTTTTATAGCATTCCAAATCAAAATTGCAGTTTTTACACCAAATATGACTTCAAATCATTCCTACTTACAAACTTCCTTAACGTATTTAAAAGGAGTAGGTCCTCAAAAGTCTAAACTTTTAGAGGAGGAGCTGCAGTTGCGTAATTTTGGGGATCTGTTATTGTATTTTCCATATAAATATATGGATGTGAATGCTTTAAATCAAATCAGTGCGATTCGTCCTCATGTGGATTGGGTGTATTTGAAAGGAAGAGTCGTGAACATGAGAGAGGAAGGCGAAGGTTTTAAAAAAAGATTGATAGTGACCATTTCTGATGGAACCGGAGAACTGGAATTGGTTTGGTTTCAAGGTGGACAATGGATGAAAAACAAAATCCAACCGAATGCAGTTTATGGTATTTTCGGGAAAATTACCTTTTTCAATAATAAGCCTTCAATGAATCATCCTGAAATAGAAGTTTGGGATGGTGAAAAAGAGGCAGCTATGCCTGAAATGATACCCTTATATAATACTACAGAAAAATTAAGAAGAAGAGGTTTAGATAATAAAGCCATTGGAAATTTAACCAAGCAAGTTTTGGAAAAACTCCCAAACGAATTGATTGAAGAATGGTTTCCTCCAAGTGTTTTAAAGGATTACGAATTACCATCTCGAATTTGGGCCACGCATAAAATTCATTTCCCAGCAAATGGACAAGAGATATTTTTCGCGCAAAGGAGATTTAAATTTGAGGAGCTTCTTTTAGCACAGTTGAAGATTAATAAAGTGAGGGTTTCCACGCAAAGCCGAATGGGGTATAGATTTGAACATGTTCGAGATTATTTCAATCGGTTTTTTCATGAAATATTACCCTTTGAATTGACGAATGCTCAAAAAAGAGTTGTCAGAGAAATTCGACAAGATGTCAATACCGGTACGCAGATGAATCGTTTAGTGCAAGGAGATGTGGGCAGTGGAAAAACGATGGTCGCACTTATGGCGATGTTATTGGCTGTAGATAATAGTTTTCAAGCGAGTTTGATGGCGCCTACAGAAATTTTAGCAAGACAACATTATGAATCGATTTCTGAATTGTTGGAACCTTTAGGCTTGAATGTGGTGATTTTGACAGGAACGGTGAAAGGGAAAGAAAGAAAAAAAGTTTTAGCAGATATTGAAAATGGAGCTGCGCATATTGTGATCGGAACGCATGCTTTGATTGAAGATACCGTTCGTTTTCATCAATTAGGTTTGTCGGTTATTGATGAGCAACACAGATTTGGTGTATCTCAAAGAGCTAAGTTTTGGGTTAAAAGTGCCATTCCTCCACATGTTTTAGTCATGACAGCAACGCCTATTCCAAGGACATTAGCCATGACTTTTTATGGCGACTTAGAAGTTTCTGTTATTGATGAATTGCCTCCAGGAAGAAAACCTATTCAGACTGTACATAGAACAGAGCAATATCGACCTCAGATTATGCAGTTCATTAAAAGTGAAATTGCTGCTGGCCGACAAGTTTATATCGTTTATCCCTTGATTGAAGAAAGTGAGCATTTGCAATTTGAATCTTTGTTGTTGGGTTTGGAACAAGTGAAAACTTGGTTTCCTGAAGAGCGATATAATGTAGCGATGGTGCACGGAAGGATGAAACCGGATGAGAAACGTAATAATATGGAGCGTTTTGTGAAAGGAGAAGCGCATATTTTAGTGGCAACGACAGTGATTGAAGTAGGCGTAAATGTTCCGAATGCTTCAGTAATGATTATTGAAAGTGCTGAAAGATTTGGCTTGGCTCAGTTGCATCAGTTGAGAGGAAGAGTAGGTAGAGGGTCAGATAAAAGTTATTGTTTTTTATTGACCGCAAGTGGTATTTCAAAAGAAAGCGCACAAAGAATGAGTATTATGGTGCAAAGCAATGATGGATTTAAAATTGCAGAGGAAGATTTGAAATTAAGAGGTCCAGGTGATGTGTATGGCACAAAACAAAGCGGCGCTTTAGACTTTCAATTAGTAGATATTGTAGAAGATGTGGAACTGGTGGAATTAACACGTAATTTAGCGAGAACTATTTTAGAACAGGATCCAAAATTAACAGCAGAAGAAAATCGTGGAATATTCAATATGTTAAAAACGGAAGAGAATAAATCTCAAAAAGGTGGGATTCGTTGGCATCATATTGGCTAACTTTGAGAATTCTGAGTGTAATCGAACAGGATTTGACTTATTTTTAAAGCATATTGTTATATTACAAGCAAATTTATTAATTTTGGACACAAAAGAAATCTTATAAACATATTTTATGGCGGAGATTATTCGAATGCCTCTCTTAAGTGATACTATGACAGAGGGTGTTATTGTTGAATGGCATAAAAAAGTAGGGGATTCTGTGAAAGCAGATGAACCGATTGCAGATGTTGAAACAGATAAGGCCACTATGGAGGTAATACCTTACGTAGATGGTACTTTATTATATATAGGTGTTGAAGTTGGGGAGTCAGTTCCAGTCAGCAGTATTATTGCTGTTATTGGTGAGAAAGGAGAGGATTATGAAGCTTTGTTAAAGAGTGAAGGTGGTGAGTCTTCCTCTGATAAAAAAGAAGAAGCTCCTAAAAAAGAAGCAAAGGAAGAAAAATCAGCTGAAGAAGAAAGTGTGGAGACTACTGAGAAAACTACCTCAAAAGAAAGTTTGCCTTCTGATGTTTCTGTGATTCGTATGCCTTTGATGAGCGATACGATGACTGAAGGAACTATTGTGAGTTGGTTGAAAAAAGTTGGAGATAAAGTAGCCGCAGATGATCCTATTGCAGAGGTGGAAACAGATAAAGCAACTATGGAAGTAATTCCTTACGTTGAAGGAAAGTTGCTATATATAGGAGTGGAAGAAGGAGATGTGGTTCCTGTAAATCAAATTATCGCCATTATTGCAGATAAAGATCATGATGTTGATGGATTGTTAGAGATTATTAAATCTGAATCTGACGGTACTTCGACAACTAAAGAATCTAAACCTGAAGCAGCTGATAAACAGGAGAGTGCAAAAGTACCTGCTCAAGAAGAGGATACCTCAGATGATGACTCAAGAATAAAAGCTTCTCCTTTGGCTAAGCGTATAGCAAAAGATAAGGGTGTTAGGTTGAGTCAAGTAAAGGGTTCAGGTGACGGCGGTAGAATTATAAAGAAAGATATCGAAGCGTTTATTGAAAGTGGTGGAGCTGAAAAAGCTAAAGCTGCTTCTCCAAAAGAAGCAACTTCAGAATTTACTGCACCTGTTTTAGGTCAAGAGTCTCATAAAGACATTGCTTTATCTCAAATGAGAAAAACAGTGGCCAGAAGATTAGGCGAAAGTAAGTTCTCTGCACCTCACTTCTATTTGAAGATGTCTGTTAAGATGGACAACGCAATGGAAGCGCGTAAAGCAATGAACGAAGTTTCAGAACATAAGATTTCCTTCAATGATTATATTATTAAAGCTTGTGCGGCAGCGTTAAGACGTCATCCACAAGTGAATAGTTCGTGGATGGGTGATTTTATTAGAGAGAATCATCACATTAATATTGGTACTGCAGTTGCAGTTGATGAAGGTTTGATTGTTCCTGTAATTAAACATGCAGACTTAAAATCACTTTCTCAAATCGCTGGAGAATCGAGAGCATTGATTCAGAAAGCAAGAGATAAGAAATTGCAACCTGAGGAGTTTACTGGAAATACATTTACTGTTTCTAATTTAGGAATGATGGATATTGATGATTTTACGGCCATTATTAATCCGCCTGATGCTTGTATTTTAGCGATTGGTAAAATCAACCCTGAGCCTGTCGTAGAAAATGGTGAAATAGTGATCAGACACATTCTTAGATTGAGCTTAAGCTGTGATCATAGAGTAGTGGATGGTGCTGTTGGAGCATCGTTTTTACAAACATTAAAATCGTTTTTAGAAAACCCGGTGAATATGTTGGTTTAAGTTTCTATCGCATATCACTTCGTTAAATTAAATTTTGTGTTTATTAAAGCCGAAGACTTCTTCGGCTTTAATCTTTAAAAATATACATACCCTAATGAGTCAAGTAAAAGATACAGCACCTTCTCAAAATATTTTCTCTAAAATAATTCATGATAGTCGCTCTGTAGGTATCATCCTTGTAATTTGTACGATCATTTCATTAGCTATCAGTAATGGCAGTTTAGGAGATGCTTATCTTTCCTTTTGGACAAGTAAGAGTGAAGGACTTAAGATTCTGCCTAATAGTTTATCTCATGTCGTTAATGATGTTTTGATGGCCTTTTTCTTTTTTATGGTCGGTTTAGAGATTAAAAGAGAAATGAAAATAGGGGAGTTGTCGAGTTTGAAAAGAGCTTCCTTTCCAATTTTTGCCGCCATTGGCGGGGTACTTGTTCCTGCCTTGGTTTATATGTTTTTTAATGCTGGAAATCCAGAAACATCACATGGTTGGGGTGTGCCTATGGCAACCGATATTGCATTTGCCTTAGGGATATTAGCATTGATTGGTTCAAGGGCTCCTGTTGGTTTGAAGATTGTCTTAGCAGCCTTAGCTATTATTGATGATTTGATGGCAATTGTAGTGATTGCACTTTTCTATACGGACCATATCTCAATGATGTATTTGATGCTGGCTTTAGCTGTAGTGGCCATCTTAGTCATTATGAACTTGAAGAAAGTCATGAATATACCTTTGTATTTGGTGTTGGGTGTGGTATTGTGGTTCTTTATGTTTAATTCTGGAGTTCACGCTACTCTAGCAGCAGTAGTTTTAGCATTGACTATTCCGATGCCTAAAGTACCGCTTTTAGAAAAGAAATTACATGTACCAGTCAGCTTTATCGTCTTGCCTTTATTTGCTTTAGCTAATACGGCTATCCAGTTTCCTGGCGAGTTTGGTGAAGCATTAAACTCCAATGTAAGTCATGGTATTATGGCAGGATTGATGTTAGGAAAACCTTTAGGGATATTGTTAATACCTTTCATCATGGTGAAAATGGGGATTTCTGCATTGCCTAAGGGCGTGGAATGGAAGCATATAGTGGGTATGGGATTAATCGCAGGGATTGGGTTTACGATGTCCATATTTATTAGTGATTTAGCCTTTACTGATGCTTATCATAAAGATATAGCTAAGATTTCAGTCTTAATTGCTTCAACGCTATCTGCTGTAGTCGGTGTGGTGTATTTAAGTATAATAGGAAAAAAGAAAGCTTAATTCATTGATTTTTAAGAGATTGGTTGTTTGCAATTTATTAGAAAAAAGACATAACAACTCAGTTTATTTTATTATCTTTGTAGCAAAAAAATTAATTAATTTCTAAATATAGATATATATATGGGTTACATTAAGGACCGGTTCAAGCAAAAAGCGGATAAGTTAAACTTAGATATTAGAGCATTTTTAACAGAAAATGGCGATTATTCTTTAGGTGAGATCACGATTTCTCAAGTTTATCAAGGGATGCGTGGGATGACCGGTTTGGTAACTGAAACCTCATCTTTAGATGCGGATGAAGGGATTCGCTTTAGAGGATACTCTATTCCGGAATTAAGAGAGAAGTTGCCAAAAGCTCCAGGTGGTAGTGAGCCTTTACCAGAAGGTTTGTTTTACTTAATGCTGATTGGTGAATTACCGACAGAAGAAGATGTGGCACATTTGTCCGCTTCTTTTGCAAGAAGATCTCATGTTCCTAATTGTGTTTTTGATGTAATTGAAGCATTACCTGCTGCTACACATCCAATGACGCAATTTAGTATTGCTATTATGGCTTTACAAAGAGAGTCTGTGTTCGCAAAGCAATATGCAAAAGGAATTAGTAAAGCAGATTATTGGGATTATATCTATGAAGATACCTTTAATCTTATCGCTCGCTTACCAAGAATTGCAGCATATATATATAGAAGAAAATATAAAGGTGGAGACCATATTAATCCTAACGGTATGTTGGATTGGGCTGGAAACTTTGCACATATGTTAGGTTTTGAAGACGCAGGTTTTTACGCTTTAATGCGTTTATACTTGACGATTCATGCTGATCATGAAGGTGGTAACGTTTCTGCACATACAACGCATTTAGTAGGTTCTGCATTATCTGATCCATATTTAGCTTTTGCAGCAGGCGTGAATGGTTTAGCAGGTCCTTTACATGGCTTAGCGAATCAAGAAGTAATCAAGTGGATTGAGCAAATGAATGCTGAATTAGGTACTGATTTGCCTTCTAAAGAACAAATTGCAGATTACATTCAAAAAACTTTAGATGAGGGTAGAGTAGTTCCAGGATATGGACATGCAGTTTTGAGGAAAACAGATCCGCGTTTCGAAGCGCAAATGGAGTTTGGTAAAAAACATTGTGCAGATAGTAACTTAGTACAGACGGTTTGGAATATTTATGAAGTAGCGCCAGATATTTTATCTGCTACTGGTAAAATTAAAAACCCTTGGCCTAATGTTGATGCGCACTCAGGAGCATTGTTGAAGCACTTCGGTTTAGTAGAAGAAGAGTTTTATACAGTATTATTCGGAGTGAGTAGAGCTTTAGGTGTATTAGCAAGTTTAACTTGGGATAGAGCATTAGGTATGCCTCTTGAAAGACCTAAGTCTGTAACTACAGAGTATTTAAAAGCTTTAGTAAAAGGGGAAGCAAAATAAACCCGTTTTATCATTAAACATATCAGATGCCTATTAGTCTAAAATAGGCATCTTTTTTTATTATGGACCAGCCAATAGAAAATATCTTAATCATTCGCTTTTCGTCGATTGGTGATATTGTTTTAACTACTCCAATACTTAGAGCACTTAAAATAACCTATCCGAATGTGAAGATTTCTTATTTGGTAAAACCAGGATTCGCCAATATTGTCAAATCTCATCCATTAATAGATGAGATTTTATATTACGAATCTCATCAAGCAGCAGTGCAATTATTGAAAGATAGAAAGTTTGACTGGATCGTTGATTTGCAAAAAAACAACAGAACCAAACGTTTGTACTGGGCATTATCTTGGAACAATTACAGTAACTTTCCTAAACTCAATGCTTTAAAATGGCTTCAAGTTAATTTTAAATGGAAAGTTTTACCCAAGAATAAAAGCATAGTAGAAAGATACTTTGAAGCTTTAGAACCATTAGGGATAAGCTATATGCCAGAATTAGGTTTAGAGTTTTTTGTGGATGAGCAATGGCAAATTAAAACAGAAGATATTCCTTTGAGTCATTCCGCTGGCTATGTTTTAGCAGTAATAGGAGGGACAAAGAGTACGAAAAGGTATCCTACAGCACATTGGGTTGAGTTTGTTAAACAAATTTCGTTTCCCGTTGTTGTCATAGGAGGAAAGGAGGATATGGAAGCAGCTATTGAGATTACTGCAGCTTCTCCGGGTAAGGTGTATAATGCTATTGGGAAGTTTTCTATACAAGAATCTGCATTATTAACTAAAAACGCTAGCGTTGTCGTAGCTAATGATACTGGGTTTATGCATATAGCTGCGGCATATAAGCGACCTTTGGTGAGTTTGTGGGGGAATACGATTCCAGCGTTTGGGATGTTTCCTTATTACCCTTCAGATAAGCAGTATGTTCATGTGGAATTAGAAGTAAATAATCTTTCTTGCAGGCCTTGTAGCAAAATTGGCTACGATCAATGTCCTAAAAAGCATTTTAAATGCATGAAGCTTATTCCTCCTCAAAGAGTAGTGGAAGCCGTGGCTCGTTTTTGGAAAGAGGCTTAGTATATGTTAGGAAGGATATAAAAATCGGAATTATCAAAGTTCAGACAAAATAATAGTCGAACTTTGTTTTTTTAATAATCATTTATAAATTTAATATTATGTTCAAGAAAAACACTTTTGTTGCAATTCTTTCACTATCTTTGCTGACCCTTTTAGGGGCGTGTGGTGTAAGTAAAGAGGTTAAATGGGCACAGCCCTTGGTTAATACAGTTTGGGAACTGGAATCTATTTCCGGATTTACTGCTGAAGAAGGCCTAAGAAAAACACCTACTATCGTTTTTGAAACGGATAAGAGATATGGTGGTTTTGCGGGTTGTAACACGTACTTTGGAGAATATACCATAGAAGGAGCAAACAAGATTAGTTTAGGTCAAGCAGGAATGACAATGATGGCTTGCCAACCAGGAATGGATACCGAAAATAAGTTTGTTGAAGTTCTTCGAAATGTAAATGGATTTAAAGTTTCTGGACACCGTTTAGAACTTTTACAAGACGATACGCCAGTGGCTTACTTTGGCGTAGCGAAAGATTTGAAAGAATGATTTTGAATACTCAAAATAGAATATTAACTTTGCAAAAATTTTAGAGAACATGTTTGCAGTTGTAACAATAGCAGGACAACAGTTCAAAGTGAAACAAAACGATGAACTTTATGTACACCGCCTTCAAGGTGAAGCGGGTGACCAGATAGAATTAAAAGATGTATTAATGACTAGTACTAATGGTAATATTACTATTGGGAAAGACGTTTCATCTATTGTAGTGAAAGCAGAAATTATTGATCACTTAAAAGGTGATAAAGTTCTAGTTTTCAAAAAGAAAAGACGTAAAGGCTACAAGAAACTGAAAGGTCACCGTCAATATTTAACAAAGATAAAAATTCAATCGATTGCATAATAGCAACGATATTGTAGATTATTAAATTTATTAAGAATGGCACATAAAACAGGAGCTGGTAGTAGTAAAAACGGTCGCGACTCGCATAGCAAACGCTTAGGAGTTAAGATCTTTGGTGGTCAACCTGCAATTGCTGGAAACATAATTGTACGTCAAAGAGGAACTGCTTACCATCCAGGTAAGAACGTTGGATTAGGTAAAGATTTTACAATCTTTGCTTTAACTGATGGTTTAGTTGAGTACAAAAGAACAAGAAATAAAACAACAATTAATGTTGTAGAGTTTGCTGCTGAAGAAGTAGAACAAACAGAAGAACAAGCTTAAAGTTATTTTATAACTTATCTTATAACAGAAATCCTATAGTTAACTATAGGATTTTTCGTTGTTTGTGTGTTAATAACTAACTTTAGTCTTTGGAAATCTGTATCTTTACAATCAATATAATATAAAAGTATATGGTGTTTAGATTCATTTTAACTGCTTTACTCGTCTATTTTTTAGTGAGATTTGTGTTCAACTTTTTGATCCCTATCCTAAGATTTAGAAGTTCCGCGAAATCAAAATTTCGTGAAATGAATGATTTTTATCAGCAACAGAATCAACAACAAAATCAGAAAACAGAACCCAATAAAGCTTTTAAAAAAGACAAAAAGGTAGAAGGTGAATATATAGATTATGAAGAGGTATAATCCTTGATTGAAAAAAATAAAATTATTTTTAAAAACCACTATTTAAAAAAATAGTGGTTTTTTTATTTCTTACCACTGTAGCACATATTTTAAGGGATTCCCCAATTTCTAGTACTGATGATTAAATCTATGCAAAACCATTTTGTTATTGAGTGAAGCTATGGATTTTGAACTTTTTCATTAAATATATGTAAATACTGTATAATTAATACTACATAATCATGAGAGCAATAAAAATATCAGCCTTCTTATTCTTGGGGATAATGGTGGCATCGTGTAACAATAGTCAAAGAAATAAGATTGAAAACGCTTCAGAAAACTTAGGAGACAAAGTGGAAAATACTTTTTCTACAAATAGTGCTGATGAAAGAATGATAGATGTTCCTTTGCAACCTAAAAGTAATAGTAAAGCTAAAGGAAATGCAGTTTTTACAGAGAAGAATGGAAAGGTTTACTTAGAGGTCGAAATGAAAGGATTAACGCCTAATTCTAAACATGCGATTCATTTACATGAAAAAGGAGATTGTGGAACAGATGCTACAGCTGATGCAGAATCTGCAGGTGGTCATTGGAATCCCGGTTCCCAAGCTCATGGGGAGTGGGGAGAACAATCCGGATATCATCATGGAGATATAGGTAATCTGAAAGCAGATAAAGATGGAAAAGCGACTTTGAAATTTGATACCGATCAATGGTGCATAGACTGTTCTGATGAATCTAAAAATATCATGTTCAAATCGGTCGTAGTACATGAAGGACAAGATGATTTTAGAACACAGCCAACAGGTGGTGCAGGAACTAGAATTGCATGTGGAGTTATCGTAGAGTAATATCAATTTGGGACTGTAAATAATTTTGTGTTTCTAAAATTTCATGTGCTAAAAAGGTTCTCAAATATTTTATGGTTCAAATTGTTAACCAATAATTTGTATTATTAA
>SMES01000021.1_pt1 | contig 46813 bp, 38 predicted proteins | sample 2456241 | NCBI WGS metagenome assembly SMES01 (sample SAMN10132598, study PRJNA489261) | soil metagenome | isolation source: day1 antibiotic-silty clay loam soil | place: USA | reverse complement strand
TCGCTCCGCAGCCCTTTATTCTTAGGAACTAAAAAAGAAAATAATGTTTAACTTTGTAAGAAATCAAGATAGAAATTACACACTCTTAGGGATACTACCAATTAGATGCTAGGTTTTAAGTTTAAATTTTTGCAAAAATAAAGGGCATCGATTATAGTCGATGCCCTTTATACTTTATTAATTACTTTAAGATCTAACGATAGATTTTATCTCTTGAATCTTTAATAGAAGCCTTTTGATTAAGTTGTTCTGTTAAAGTTGGTAAAGCGTTGTTTGAATATTGTTGTTGCATTTGCTGTAACATCATTTGTTTGTTAGCACTTTCTGAACTTCCAGGAGTTGCGTTAGAAACATTCATATAGATTACACCATTGTTACCATATATACCAGGAGAAAGCTTTCCAACATGTTTAACATTAGAAGCATAACCTACAGCTTTAGGTTCTTGACCTATTCCAGGAACAAATGGCTGAGCAAAACTAACCCCTTCAAAAGGAATAACTTCTTGATTCGTCTTAGATGCGATATCGCTTAAGCTACTGCTTGAATTATACATTTCAGCAAGTTTAGCTGCTTTCTTGTCTTTCATTACATAACTGGTAATTAAAGCTTTATTGCTTTCATTGATCTTAAACAAACCTTTAGGTTGAACGTCAGTCAATGTTGCGATAATAAATTGATCATCAACATCTATAATAGAAGAATGGTCACCCATTTTAGCATCTTGAGTCCAGCGTCCTAACTCCATAGAAGCTCCTACGCTCGGTATAAGGTGACTGAATCTCTTAATATTATTTGAAGTACGAACAGTCTTACCCATTTCTTGAGCAACAGTTCTAAAGTCTTCACCATCTTGGATACGACCCATAAATGTAGAAGCAGCATTGTAAATATCAGAAATAGTGTTTTTGTCAGCATCAAAACTTTGATTAACAAAAGCAATTTTATGATACGTATCAACAGTCTCGCCTTTTTCTAAAACCTCTAAATAATAGTAACCTTTCATGTCGCCATCATTCACTTCAATGACTTGTTTACTATTAACGGGGTTGTTATATAAAGCATTTGCAAATTTATCACTTAAGAAACCACGTTCTTGAGGACTGAAAGTATGTTTACCACCCGCTTCAGCAAGATTGTCATCAGAAACAGCAGCAGCCACTTCAGCAAAGCTTACACCAGCATTGATTTGAGCAATAGCACTATCAATACTTGACTTTGCAGCTTCCATGCTTTTAATCGCATTTCCTTGTATTTCTGAAGCCACAAAAATGTGTTGAGAGGTTACTGAATTTGGCATAGTTACCTTTTCAGTAGTCTTAGTCATCCATATTTGATCATCTTCAAAGAAAGGCCCTACAACTTCATTGCTGGATGCATTCCAAATAGCATCACCATTATCCAAAGTTGAAATTTGTTCTTGAGTGAAAAAGCTATGAGGTAAAGAAGTCGCAGATTCATGAAGTGCTAAAAATGAAGTCAACTCAGAACCTGTAGTATTTTTAAATTCTTCCAATAAGTCTTGAGCATTTCCTAATGCAGCAATAGTGTCTTGAGAAGAAGGAATAGTTACAAAAGAAACATATTCAATAGAACGTAACTCTTCTTTATTAGTAAAGAAAGCAGCATTCTTTTGGATGTAATCTTGTAAATCTTTGTCAGAAATCTCTACTTCGCTATCTGCTACTAAGGAATAAGGTAGCATAACTACTTCACCCTCTGATTGAGTGCCTTCAATCGCTGATTGTTTTTGTGCAAAGAAAGTAGGCATATAAACACCACCCACAATAAGCGTATTAAGCTTTTCTACGTATCTGCGGTTAACGATTTCATTTTGAAATTGCTTCCACATGTCACGCTGTTCAGGGTCATTTTCCATTTGCTGAACCATTTGTCTTACTTGTTGAGGATCGTAAGTTCCTGTTTCAGGATTCGTAAATGCCTGACGAACCATAGGGTCTGGATTACTTCCATAAAGTAAATCATTGATTTCAGCTTCTGAAACAGTGATTCCTAAATCACTATACAAGTCGCCTAAAAGTTCTTGGTTGATAATGTCTTCCCAAGCCTGATCTCTCAATTGAGCACGCATCACTTCGCTAACGCTCATTGAAGGATTTTGCATTCTAACTTCTTGTTCTCTTTGTTGTATGAGATTCTCATATTGAGCATAAGAGATTTTAGTGCCGTTAACTTTAGCTATTGTATCAGAGCTACCACCACCACCAGATCCGAAATCCATCAGAACAAAGCCTAAAAGAGCAATACCAATCACCACTCCCGCAAGTTTGGCGTACTTATCCCTAATCGTTTTTATAATTGCCATTGTAAAATTAATATAGTATTTATGTTAATAATCAAGCACGCAAATGTAATATAAATAATGCAAACATATAAATAATTGGAACTAACAAATCAAAATTTATTAATCCTTATACTTAATGCTTCGCTTTTTGCGTTTCTAAAAATGAATTAAATTCAATTAAAGACAGAGAACTTAAGTTTTGTTTACTCCGTAATCCGCCTTTTTGAGCAGCCTTAACTCCGAACTTTATCATCGAGATGCCCTCTATAGAGTGAGCGTCAGGATTGATAGACAGCTTTACGCCAGATTCTTGAGTGGCTGAAATTAATGACCAATCTAAGTCTAATCTTCGAGGATGTGCATTTATTTCAATAATAACATTATAGGCTTTGCAATGTGCAATAATTTTTTCCATATTTAATGGATATCCTGGACGAGAAAGTAATAATCTACCCGTAGGATGACCTAAAATAGTGGTAAAAGGATTTTCTATCGCTTTTAATACTCTCTCCATCGCCTTTTCTTCTGTCATTTGTAAATGACTATGAATGGAAGCAATGACTAAATCAAATTTGGATAAAATCTCTTCAGAATAGTCTAAACTTCCATCATATAAAATGTCAGATTCAATGCTTTTGAATATTTTAAAAGGAGCTAATTGTTCATTGAGTTGATCAATTTCTTCATGTTGTTGAATAATTCTATCTACTTTTAAACCATTCGCGTAAAAAGCAGATTGAGAATGATCACTCATTACTAAATATTCATAACCTAATGCTTTCGCATGCTCAGCCATTTCTTTTAAAGTATGTAAACCATCGCTATAAGTACTATGCGAATGAATCACACCCTTAATATCATGCTCTTGAATGATAAGATCCTCATGTTCAAGTTTTTTCTTGCTTTCTAAATAACTTCCATGTCTTAAATAATAAGGAATCGCTACTAAGTTTAAACCAAGCCAAATCTCTTCTTCGGTGTAAGCCTCTTCAGGCAATTGAAAATTAAGTTTAAATGAATCCCACCATTCTGGAGTAGAAGAAAGTTCTATTTTTTTCAATCCAAGTAAGGATGTTTCCACTTGTTGAAAATGTAAAGCCGGTCCTTGACTCAAATGAATGGTCAATTTTCGCTGGTCCTGATTTATAATAATTTCTTCCGAAGGCCAAAGTTTTGTAAGCTCCTCAGAAATATCCTCCATAGAAGATGTTCCAATGTAGTCAATGTTTTGAATGGTTACATTATGCAAAGAGACTTCGCCAACTAAATGCCAATCGGTAGACAAGTTGTCAATACCTGATTCCAAAATTTGAATGATATCCCATGCGTCAGCATATAAATACCAACCTTTTTGCTGCTCTAAGAATCTGATATTTTGTAAAACATTTGATTGTGTTTTTTCTCCAAATCCTTTTAAAGCCGTCAATCTGTTTTCTTCACATGCATAAGCCAATTCGCCAATAGTTTCAATTTCCAATTCTTGCCAAATAGTTCGAAGCTTTTTCGGGCCTAATCCCTTAATCTTCATCATTTCAATTAAGCCAGATGGAGTTTTAGCTAATAAGTCTTCTAATAAACCCACAGGTTGCTCGGAAACTATTTCTAAAAGAAGTTCTTTAAGGGAAACTCCTATGCCTGGAATGTCTTTAGTTTCAAGATTTTCTTTATTTAATGGGTAAGAAAGTTTGTCTATTTTGTATGCTGCTTGACTATAAGCTCTTGCTCTAAATGAACTTTCCCCGTGTAATTCCATTAGTTTACTAATGAGGGTGAGTTGTTGAGCAATCATTTTATTATTCATTAAAAAGGAATTTTTACGGTATGTCAAATATTCATTTCCTTTTGTAAAAGTATTGTTTTTTTTTAAGACCTACTTTTGAACCCTTGAACTTTAAAATATAGAAATAATGCCTATAAAAGATAAATGGTTAAAGTTGTTAGAAGAACAACCGAATTTAAGAATACGTAATGCTGCAGCGGAACTTGGAGTTTCAGAAGTAGAACTATTGCACACTAAAGTAAACGAAGGTGTCGTAAAATTAGACCTAAAACTGAAAGAGTTTTTACCTAAAGTTGAATCTTTAGGACAAGTAATGGCGTTGACTAGGAATAATGAAGCTGTTCACGAACGACATGGAGTTTATGCAAATGTTTCCTTTGGTGGTCCAGTCGGTTTAGTAGTCAATCCTGACATCGATTTAAGGATTTTCGGTATGCATTGGAAATACGCTTACGCAGTGGAAGAAAATGATAGAAAAAGCTTTCAGTTTTTTGATCAAAGTGGAGAAGCTACACATAAAATTTACATGTTGAGTCAGAGTAATGAAGAGACTTGGAATCAATTGATAGACATTTATAAATCTGAAAATCAAGAAGAATTCGAATCTACAACTGCTTATCCGTATAAAGAAGAGCTAAGTATTCCAGCTAATATTGAAGCGTTTCAAAATGATTGGAGTGCATTAAAAGACACCCATGATTTTTACGGATTACTTCAGAAGCATAGTATGAATCGACACAAAAGCTTGTATTATGCACCACAGGGTTTAGTGAGAAAGATAAATAATGAAAGTGTAAGGACTATGCTCATTCAAGCTGCTGATAAACAAGTTCCTATCATGGTATTTGTGGGTAACAAAGGAACAATCCAAATTCATAGTGGAGTGATCAACAAGGTCGTTGATGCAAGAGGTTGGTTGAATGTATTAGACCCTAAATTCAATCTGCATTTAGATGATAAAGCTTTCTTTGAAACTTTTATAGTAAAGAAACCTGCGGAAGGGGATGTGATTCACTCTATAGAGGTGTATAATGAAGCAGGAGATTTGATAGTTCAATTCTTTGGCGCACGTAAGCCTGGAATCCCTGAGTTACAGTCGTGGAGAGATTTATTAGAAACCTTAAATTAATGCTGATGTTATTTTATATATTTCAATTGTTGTTTTTATTGGCTTTCTTATTCCTGAAGTGGATTTTAGTCAAAACTTATAAGAGTCAACATATACAACACTAAAAAAAAGCCGACACTTCAATGGAGATGTCGGCTTTGTATTTTGAAAAATATGTTTTTTAAACGAAGTTGGTTTTATAAACCGCTTAAAGAGATTCCAATTGATAAAGGATATACTGCTGGACCTTCGCCAGGGTTAAATAAGCTTGAGATCTGATAGCTACCAAACACACTGAAGTTTCCGTATCCAATCCTAACGATTGGAGCAAATCTCCAAGTCGCTAAATACATTTTTGAATTTGTTTTTTCTACAATAGTTGGACCTGCTAAGGTGTGCTTAACTCTTGTTTTAGCACCTAATAATAAACCCACTTTCATTCCTGCAGAAACTTTAAATCCTTTATTACGATTAACTTTATTAGAGAAAAAACGGAATTCTAAGGGAGCTTCTAAATAAGTATAATTATATTTAGAGCTTTTGTAGTTTGAACCTGTACCTGCGGTATCAACATTGATGAATTGTAAGGAATCACCAACCATGTTCAAATTTAAAATTTGATTTTTGAAATAAATATTACTTGTGCTGATCCCAATACCTGGCGCAAAGCTGAAATGAGATTCATTTATAGGGAAGTCGTAAGAAATATGACCACTAAAACCTCTTCCGAAACCTGTAATGTTTATTTCTTCAGGGGTGTTAAGCCATGTGTCGTAGTGAAAAGACAAAGTAATAAAATCTCTGGCAGGCTTAGATACTTCTTGTTTGGTATCTTTCTGTTGCCCATAGGTGCCAAATGATAATAGCAAAACACTGCTTAAAATTCCTATAAAACGTTTCATATAAATATCGATCTTTGTGCAAAGATAGGATTTGAATTTTCCTAAAACTAAAATTGTAAAAATAAACCTTAAAAATGTTTGTTACTGACTATAAATTATGGCCTGAAAACTCAGAAGCCGACAATCAAACGAAACCTAAACTGCTTTTATTGTATTTAAGAGCCTTAAAGTTTCAAGCGCAATCTTATATGGAGATTCCTTTATCTAATTATAGTGAAAAGGAAATCCAAGAACTCATTCAAGAGCTTGATAAAAAAAGGAATACACTGAATGGTTATGCTATGAATGAACCAGAGAGATTTTGGCACTTCTTACACCATCTTTTTGATAAACATCCCGAGCTTTTAGCCGCATATGATATCATGGGTTGGGATATTTGGTCTCAATTGTATAAAACAACTTATCAAAAACTCATCCGACTTCCAGACAAAAAAGTTTATGAATATCAACCCTTGCAAGTTGCTGTTCATGAAACTGACCTTAATAACAAGGAAAATGATCACTATTTATTTGTTGACATACCTCATCTTGAATCCTTGATGGCTAAAGGAGAACTCAAAAAGAGAAATGTTTTATTAACTATAACCGATCTTGAAGAATGGAAGTATGTAGAAGCTTTACAACATCATGAAGTGAAGTCGTTATGGGTCGAACCAACTTTAAAAATATTGAAAGCATTGGATGATGAACAATTGAAAGATATTGATGGGCTTTTGTTTAATCCTATAAAATTGGAAGGGTTTACCCCGCTTATTGATCTATTAATGGCATATAGAAAGAAAAACATTCCAGTAGGTATTGCATTAAAAGAAGGAAGTATAATTGGACAAACGGTATATGCTCAATTTGCACCAGTTTTACAGAAATTGTTTATTACAGATACTCCATATTCATTGCCAGCAACAGGTATAAAGTTCGAAAATGACGCCATCGTATTTAACCAAGCACCAGGAATGGGACTCGCATTTGTAGAGAACTTTTGGTAAGAATAGGTAAAGCTTCAAAAGAACTTAATAAATTGTAGTAATTTTGAGGCATTAAATAGTAAATGTAAAAATATTTCAGATTATATGGAACCATATGTAAATATCACTAAAGATCAAGGGGTAGGTATTGTTGAGTTTTTTCACCCTGCGAGTAATTCACTTCCAGGAGCTATCTTACAACAGATAGCCGACAAAATTACATCATTAGGTAATGACCAAGAAGTGAAAGTTATTTTACTTAAAAGTGGTGGCGAAAGAGCATTTTGCGCGGGTGCATCATTTGATGAGTTAGTAGCTATTGACGATGCTGCTTCAGGGTTAGAATTCTTTACTGGTTTCTCTAAAGTGATTAATGCCATTAGAACAGTTCCTAAATTTGTAATTGCTAGAGTTCAAGGTAAGGTAGTTGGCGGCGGAGTAGGTATTGCAGCAGCGGCAGATTATACTTTTGCTACACAGCATGCAGCTATTAAACTAAGTGAATTGGCGGTTGGTATTGGACCTTTCGTTGTAGGGCCAGCGGTAGAAAGGAAAATGGGATTTGCAGCATTCTCTCAATTGACCATAGATGCCAAAAGTTTTAGAGATGCGCAATGGGCGTATGAAAGAGGATTGTATGCAGGTATTTATGACTCTGCAGCAGAAATGGATCAAGCGATTGATGCCTTATTAGAAGACTTAAAATCAAGTAATCCAGAAGCGATGAAGGAGTTGAAAACTATTTTTTGGAAAGGAACAGAAGATTGGGATCAATTACTCGTAGAAAGAGCAGGAATTAGCGGAACTTTGGTTTTAAGCGAGTTTACAAGAAATGCAATTGATAAGTTTAAGAAAAAATAATTGTAAAAAACTTAAATGTGCAAATAAAAACTTATGTTTGCCATACTTTAATTAAAAAACATTAATGCAAAGAAGAGGAAGAGCTAATAATAGAAGACCTTTTAAAAGAGAGGCAGAACACAAAATTAACGAACATATACGTGCAGTAGAAGTACGAGTTGTAGGGGAAGATGTAGAGTCGGCTGTGTACCCATTGAGAGAGGCTTTGAAAATGGCTGCTGATAGAGAATTGGATTTGGTGGAGATTTCTCCTAATGCCAAACCTCCAGTTTGTAGATTAGTAGATTATAATAAATTTCTTTACGAAAAAAGACGTAGAGAAAAAGAACAAAAAGCAAAATCTAAACAAACGGAAGTCAAAGAGATTCGTTTCACGCCGAATACGGATGATCATGACTTCGAGTTTAAAGCAAAACACGCAGAGAAGTTTTTGCAGGATGGACATAAAGTTAAATGCTTTGTGCAGTTTAGAGGTAGATCTATTCTTTTCCAAGATAGAGGACAATTGTTACTGTTGAAATTTGCAGAACGTTTAGCTGAGGTTGGTTCCTTAGAATCAATGCCTAAAATGGAAGGAAGAAGGATGTTTGCAATGCTAACTCCAAAGAAAGGAAAACAGTCTTAACAACGCATTAAATATAAAGTTTCAAAACTGTTAGGTATTGTTAACTTTTGACTTTATATTTGTACTTTGTTTTCATGGTGATAGGGTTTATAGGGAGCTGACTCTTTTGAGTTGGCTCCTTATTTTTTTGGCCACTATCTAAATTTTTTAACAGATTTACTTCACTCCGAAATATTAATATTTTATATTTACGAAATGAAACACTGGTTCCTACTCTTAATATTAAGTGTGTTCCTCCAAAAGGAATTAACAGCACAGCCTTTGTCGGCATATACCGATATACAAAGAAACTTTGTAGTGTTTGACAATGGAATGAATAAGAAAATTGAAAATTTACTGCCTCAACAGTTTAAAATAGGGAAAGTTGCTATCCCATACATAGACAATTCAAGAAGCTTTAAGATATATAGCAACGGACAATCTCAAAAAATAAATGAAGGGTTTACCAACCACTTTGAAGTAACTGATAATCTGATCGCATACTTTAATGCGAATGCTTTATGGGTTTGGGAAGACGGTAAAACTCAGTTATTGAGTGGGCGAGCGGAACAGTCCTTTGTTGGAGATAGTGTCGTTTTGTATTTTGATGGCGTTCATAAAGCTTTTAAAGCTTATTATAATGGAGAAATCTATCCTATTGAAGATTATTTAGGAAGTGCTAATCGTTTAAGCTTCGATGGCAATGTGTCAGATGCAATGAGTATAGGGGCTGGACAACTACCAAGTGCAAAAGTAGGCGTAAATATTGCTGCTTATGTTGATTATGCAGAACAGTTTAAGTTCTTTAAGGGTGGTAAAATACAAACTTTAGAATCATTCTTGATTCAAAGCTTTGATGTAGGAAGAAACATTATAGGATATGTAGATGGAAACGACTACTTTAAAATATATTACAACGGAGAGGTGCAAGAATTAGAAAGTTTTGCACCTAAGTTATATGCAGCAGGAAATGAAATGGTAGCTTATGTTGATCATGCTGGCTATTTTAAAATATTCTATAAAGGAGAACTATTTGAAGTGGGATATTTCGATTCTAAATTTCAAGTCAAAGATAATGTGATTGCTTTTTCTAATTCCGCAGGTCAGTATTTGGCATTTTATGAGGGTATGTTCTATTCCTTAGAAAATTATACCCCCTCAGAAGTTCAGATAGGATATAATTCTATTGCATTTGTCGGTGCAGGCAACGCTTTGAAATTATTTTCAAAAGGAGTTATACATGAAGTCTCCAGAGCAGATTTACAGTTTTGGCAATTGGATTATGATGTCTTGACTTATCAATTTGGCAGAAACTTATTTAAAATCTTCTACGAAGGGGAAACTTACTAATTAATCATCTTGACTTTTAATCTGTAATAATTCCGGGATATTTCTACCTAATCCATCAAAGTCTAATCCAAAACCAACCACAAATTTATCTTCAATTTCGAACCCTAAATAGTCGATAACAATCGGGTATTGTAAACAAGATGGTTTCGTGAGTAGACTTGCAATCTTAATAGATAGTGGATTTTGTCGTTTGATATATGGCAAAAATTCATTTAGGGTTTTGCCAGTATCTACAATGTCCTCAACAATAACCACATGTTTTCCTTCTAAAATTTCTTCTAAACCTATAGCAGTTAAGACTCTGCCGGTAGATGTGGTGCCTTTATAAGATGCAAGTTTTATAAATGAAATGCTTGCATCTACTTGAATGCATTTAAAAAGATCTGAAGCAAACATGAAAGAACCATTCAAGACCGCTATAAACAATACTTCTTCGTTTTTATAATCTTCATTGATTTCATTAGCCAATGCTTCTATACGTTCCTGTATGCTTTCCGCAGCTATGTAAGGAACAAATTCTTCTCCGTTTATAATCATAGTTGTTTTATTTTATGAAGTCAGGATCATCTTGACATAACTCAATAAGTACGCCATGTGTCGATTTTGGATGTACAAAACAAATTAATTGACCATCCGCTCCTTTTTTAGGAGATTCGTTTAATAATACAAATCCTTCTTTAGCTAAACGATTCATCTCGGCCTTAATATCATTGACTTTAAAAGCAATGTGGTGGATACCCTCTCCTTTTTTATCAATAAACTTAGAAATAGGACTGCTTTCATGTGTGCCCGCAACTAATTCAATTTTATTTGGTCCAGTTTGAAAAAAAGCCGTTTTGACTTTTTCACTTGCTACTTCTTCCGTCTTATAACAAGCCGTATTTAACAGTTTTTCATATAGAGCAATCGCGATATCCAAGTTCTTTACCGCAATGCCAATATGTTCTATTTTTTCCATTTTTATTACTTTTGATAATTTAGCTATCAATATTAAGGATAGCACAGTAAACCCAAAAGTAAAACTTTAAGCTTAGTATGTGAAGTAAAGAACAGGAATAATAGGATATTGATTTATTTAGATCGTACTGCAACAATACTTATGCAAGTTGAGGTATTTAAGAAAATGCTTTCTTTCTTAAATGTTCATTATGTTAATCCTGTAAAGCAAATCTAACAGTAGAAAGAACTCTAAAGTGAACGCTGATTAATTCCTGTAAATTACATCTATAATTTTATCAAATACATGAATTCTATGGACTCCAAAGTGGGGATATGTCCTGATGAGAAAAAAGAGGAATGATATAATATAACAGACTAAAAGGAATACTAAAAGTCATGAAGACCTTTAATCAATAACAAGTGTATAGGGTAAATGGAAGCATATCTAATCTTAGGAATAGTACTAAAATATCAATGAGCTCGTTTTGTGATCAAAGTCTTTCATTAAGGAACGATGTCTAAAAATTGCAAAATCTAATAAGCTTTGTGGAATGATGTGGGGTTTATAATCTATTTAAATAATTAGTGTTATAAATAAAACTTAAGCTTTAAGTGTTTTTTATTAAATTGTTGTATTACATCTGTAATGTATATTGATAATAAAAAACATTATAATTCTTCTAACATTTCTTGGTTTTTAATTTATCTTAACAAATTTTGTTTGTTTGTTTGTTTGTTTGTGGTGTTGAAGGAATGTTAAAGAGTTGTAACTTCATAATAACCTCAATTGCTACAAGAGTATCAAGCTTATATAGATAGACAGTTGAATGAATAAAAATGATGGTGTTTTTTTAAATATTAACAATTTAATTTATGCTGAAAATGGAGATTGGGATAATACTGATGAAGACGAAAGCCCAATATTCTCTTTCGAGCCTCTAAATCCTGAAGATATGCAATTTGAATTTTAATCAATTGAGTTAAGCATCTTTTCAAATGAAAAGATGCTTATTTAAAAACAACTTTATGAAAATAATAATAAGTTTACTTCTATTTCTTTTTCTACATACTAGTGTTTCTGCAAAGCGAGAGCTTATCATCAGTTTAAACATGAATGAATGTGTAAATTGTTATAATGCGTTATCTTCTTTAAAAGATATTGATCCTTCTTTATCATTGACTTATATTCTTCCAAAAGAATATGCAATTGATTCTTTAGAGTTGCAGGAATATTTGTCTTTACCCAAAGAAGGGAAATGGATATTTTCAGACACTTTAAATAGAAAGTATTTAATTAATAATATTTTTTCATCCATCACTTTTGTGGAAGGAAATGAAGCGATGACTTTTTCTGTCAATGAGGAGCTCGATAAAGATTTAGTAAAGTATTTTAATAGTTTATTACAAGATGAGTATATTTATACTTTTGATAAGAACATCTTCAAAACGTCTGTTAAAGATATGAGCTTTTATAAAAACTATGTGTTTTTATCTAATAAGTTAACTAGAGATATAACTAAAGCTAATTTAATTACAGGAGCATCAGAAGTTATCTTTAAATATACAGATGAGGTAATTGATCAAGCTTATGATTTAGAAAATAAAAATAGAGCTTTTATTTTTGGTATAGGAAATGAATATGAGGTAAAAAACCTATATACTACAGAAAAGTTTGATGTTTATGATGATAAGATTTATGTAATGACTAAGTATTTGGATTACGAATTTGGAAGAGACTTCAAAGATACTTTTCAAATTTACTTTTTGTCCCTCCAAGTATTTGATTTTTATGGTGAGTTGTTAAACACTTATTCAGTGCAATCTGTAATAAAAGATAAGCTTTCAAAAGAGAATAAGTTTTATACTAAAACTACCGTATTTAAAGTAGAAAATGATTCTACTTTTCATATTGGATTATCGTCTTATGAAATGCTTTCAGATGTAATTAATGAAGGTTATTTTATTGGAGAATATTTCTTGAATAAAAAAAATACTAAACTTGAGTTTGTTCAGTCATGGCCATTTTCATTGGGTGAGAAATATAAATATATTAACTATCATTATTCACATGGTATTTTTTCCTCTGATGGCAAAGCGGTCGTAAATGTACTTAATGATAGTGTTTATGTATATGATAACAAAAACTTTAGTAGTTATGGTCTTGAATTGTTTGAAAATGCTACATTTCTTACAGTAGAAATGTTGTATGATGTAGAAGAATACAATATAGAGGCAGCTATTACAGATAGTTTCATTTATGTATCTTATGTGATAGATAATGATTTGAAATATGTAAAAAAGGATCGTTTTTCGGAGACGAAAATAATTAAAGATGTTTTTAATTATTATGATGTTCCTCAAATTGAGCATTTCACAAGTATAGATTACTTTAATTATGATTATTTAATCATTCCGATAGATCACCATAAAATTAAACGTTATAATTTTTTTAAATAAAACAGTATGAAAAATCTCACATTTTTAAGCGCTTTTATATTAGGCTTATTTTCGTTTTCTGCTTTACAAGCACAGGAAAAACACATTGATTTAGAACTTCAAATTGTTGATAATGAAGAAGAGGTCTTTGTACCCTTTGGAGATGAATATACGGTGGAACTTAAATTAATCAATCATGGTCCTGATGTCCTTGAAGTCGGTGATACAGTTTGGTTTCAGATGGTTGGTGGAATCTCGTTAGGTATAATTGATGATATCCATATAGAAGTGGACGAAAGTTTTACCTTTCCAAGCTTGACAGCTTGGGCTTCGGAAACCCAAACTGAAAACTCTACATCTGAATTTTGCTTTGAATTGCTAGAAAGTAATTCTTATATTGATGATAACTCTTCTAATAATTCCAGTTGTATAACGGTTACTTTTGAAGGAAACCCTTTGTCTGTAAATGAAACTGCATATGAAAATACTTTAAAATTATATCCTAATCCCGTTCAGAATGGTGTTTTATATTTCGAAAGTCCTTGGACAGCCGATCATGTACAATTAATCATTAGAGATATTACTGGTAGAGAAATAATTAAAAAATCCCAATTCTTATCGGAAGGACAAGTGCAGGAAATCAATACCTCTCAGTTTTCTAATGGAGTGTATTTGTTAGAATTAATGAAGGAAGGGAAAAGTATTATACAGCAATTTGTTATTGGAAATTAAATAGCTTTTTTGATTAAAAATACTAGAGCTTGTAACCCAACTTAAATGTTGCTACAAGCTCTTTTTATAAAAAAATATATTTAGCCTTTGATACTTCCTACCTCTTGTATCATTGCGTATTTAATAGCTTTTCATAAAGTGGAATCGTCATATCCAACTCTTTTATCCAAATGCCAGTATGTTAGATTTTTTTCCGATTTTATTACTTTTGATAATTCAGCTATCAATATTAAGGATAGCACAGTGAACCCAAAAGTAAAACTTTAAGCTTAGTTTTGCATAGGAAATAGAAATTATTAGATTTTGATATATTTAGACCATGCTGCCACTACTCCTGTTGCAGAAGACGTTTTGGAAATCATGATGCCTTATTTTAGGACTCATTTTGCTAATCCATCAAGTCAAATATATCCAGGTGGAAGAACTGCAAAAAGAGCTGTAGATCAAAGTTTGCAAAAAATGTCAGCTGAAATAGGTGTGGATGAATCAGAATTGTATTTCACTTCTGGAGCAACTCAGTCTTGTAATTGGGCTTTAAAAGGAGTTTGGCAACATTATCATACTAAGCGTAAAAAAATAATGCTTAGCGAGATAGAGCACAGCGCAGTCTTAGAAACAGCAAGGGATTTAGAGAAGGGTTTTGGCGCAGAATTAATATGGATTCCAACTTTGGAAAATGGAGTCATTGACTTGGCTTTCGTGAAGGAACATCTAAATGAAGAAGCTTTGCTTTTGTGCGTCATGGCGGTAAATAATATTACAGGTATTAAACAACCACTAAAAGAGTTAGGAGAATTAGCAAAACAACAAGAGGTCTTCTTTTTTTGTGATGCTACGCAAGCGATGAGTAGTATGCATTTTCAACCCAAAGATTATCAGATAGACTTGATGGCGATTAGTGCACACAAGTTTTATGGTCCGAAAGGAATGGGTTTGTTATATGCTAAAAGAAAGAATCCCAGAGTTAATTTACCGATTTGGGAAAGAGGAGGAGGTATGGAATTGTGGAAAAAAGGAGGTACTTTAAATGTTCCGGGAATTGTTGGAATGGCACACGCTTTACAGTGGTCTCATCAACAAGATTGGAAGAAGGTTAAGACTTTAAGAGATAGATTAGAATCTCATTTAATAAACTTAGGTGGAAATGTTTTAGGTGAAAAAGAGGATCGTTTAGTCAGTTTTAGCAACGTTGCTATTCCTGGAGTGACGGGAAAAAGACTTTTGCAGAGATTACAGGAAAATATATCATTTTCCTTAGCTTCGGCATGTTCTTCTCAGCAAGTAGGTCCGAGTCACGTATTAAAAGCGATGGGTTTAGATAAGGAAATAATGGATGGGGCATTTAGATTAAGTTGGGGTTTGGATAATACAGAAGAGGATTTAATCAAGACGATGACGTATTTTACACAAGAATTGAAAGAAATTAAAAAATAATAAATCATGATTTTTATAACAGAGAGAGCAAAAGAGAGAGTGTTAGAAATGCAAGTTGAAGAAGACTTGGGTGAAAATTTCTTTGTTAGAGTTTCTGTAGTTGGTGGGGGATGCTCAGGTTTATCATACAAGTTGGATTTTGATAATCAACCACAAGAAGGAGACCAAGACTTTGAAGATAAAGGGATTAAGATTGTAACAGATATTAAGAGCTTTTTGTATTTGTGTGATACGACCTTAGACTTTTCTGATGGTTTGGATGGTAAGGGTTTCCATTTTCTAAATCCAAATGCTAGTAGAAGTTGTGCTTGCGGCGAAAGTTTCGCGGTATAATACTTTTTACAATATAGTTACTAATTGAAAAGCAGGTTTAATAATTCGCAAGAATGTATTAACTTCGCTTTTTCTTTGTTTATAATTTATTATACAGATTATGGGGGTGGCACAAGATGAAAATTTATCCTTACCTACAACTGCAGGTTTTAGTGCGAAGGATAAACTTAGAGATTATGGGCAATTGATGAAGCCAAACTTAAGTTTGATGGTTGTTTTCTCTAGCGTAATAGGTTATCTATTAGCTCCGGGGATTACATTTGCTTGGAAAGAGGTGATGATTTTGTTAGTTGGAGGATTGTCTGTGACTATGTCTGCTAATATTATTAATCAAATCATTGAGAAGGATAGTGATAAGTTCATGAAGCGTACTGCTGATAGACCTTTGCCAGGACACCGAATGGGTGTTGTTGAGGCATGGGTTTTGTGCGTAATAGCAGGAGCTGTCGGTCTTTTCTTGTTAGGATTTTTCTTTAATGTCCTAACGGCAATTATAAGTTTTATATCTATTCTGCTTTATGGGTTTTTATATACACCTATGAAGAAAATAAGTCCAATAGCTACTTTTGTAGGTGCTATACCGGGTGCTTTACCTCCTTTAATTGGATGGGTAGCAGCAACGGGTTCTATTGACTTAGGCGGCATGGTGTTATTCTTACTTCAATTTTTCTGGCAGTTCCCGCATTTTTGGGCTATTGCTTGGGTTGGAGACGAAGATTATAAAAAAGCAGGGATTAGTTTATTACCTAGCAAAAAAGGAAAAACTCCTTTTACGGGATTGATGTGTATATTTTACTCCTTACCTTTAATTCCATTGGCTATGATTCCAAATGCAATAGGAATGACTGGAAAAGTAGGTATGTGGATAGCAATAGCATTAGCAGCACTATATATAGTTGCATCCTTTTCATTTTATAACAAAAACGATCGTAAGTCTGCAAAACAAGTGATGTATGCTTCGTTCATTTACTTGCCTGTAGTATTATTGGCATTTTTATTCGATAAGATTTAATTAATATGATGGATTCTGCGGTGAAAAAAGAGAAAAGAGTATCTAAGAAAGTAAATCCTAAGAAATTTGGGATGTGGATTGCATTAGCGAGTATTTTAATGATGTTTGCTGGATTTACTTCAGGATATATAGTTAGAAAGTCTCAAGGGAATTGGTTGCAATTTGATTTGCCAATTCATCTGTATATTTCAACTGCAACGGTTTTATTAAGCAGCTTAACGATATGGCTAGCTTCTAAAGCATTTAAAAAAGGGAATAAGCAAGGTTACCAACTCCTATTATTGTTCACTGCAATTTTAGGAATTACGTTTGCCGCCCTGCAATATTTTGGTTTTAAGGAATTGTTTTCGCAAATTACATGGAATAACAATGTATCCTTGCAATATTTATTTGTAATTATTGGTGTACACGCATTACATATACTAGGAGGCGTTATTGCTTTGTTGGTTATGGCAATTCAGGCGATGGTACGTAAAACACCATATGATTTTACGAAAGAGAACGTTTCATTAAGTATAATTTCAGTCTTTTGGCACTTTGTTGGAATACTGTGGATTTACTTGTTTTTATTCTTTCTTTTGAACCCATAAGGGTGGATTGTAAAAAAAGTGTAAATTTATTTTGTAAACCATTTTAAAAAGTAAGCAAGTTGTCTTAACTTGCTCGCATATTACCCCTTTTTTAAACTTTTAAGTGATAACATGATACAAGTTGACACAACAATTGATAACTCAAGTAATGCTAAGTGGGGCGGGGGACGTTCTCCATTTAATGTAGCTTATGGAAAAATCATGATCTGGTTTTTCTTGGTATCTGATGCCTTTACTTTTGGTGCGTTTTTGATTAGTTTAGGAACCAAACGCTTTTTTAGCGATGTTTGGCCAGATCCCGATTATGTATTTAACTCTTCTCCAATCACTGGAGATGCGAACCTGCCACTACTCTTTGTAAGTATAATGACTTTTATACTTATTATGAGCTCGGTAACAATGGTTATGGCCGTTCATCATGGACGACATAATAACCATCAAGGCGTGGTTAAATGGTTGCTATTCACTATTTTAGGTGGTATGACATTCTTGGCCTGTCAGGTATGGGAGTGGATTCACTTATATGAAGTGGGTGCATGGTGGGGAAGCTTTGTTGATCCAAGTGTAGTAACTAAGGAATCACTGAGACCATTCTTCAATCCGTCAGATTTTGAGGCTATGACCTTAGCCCAAGGTATGGACGCGACCACAAACTTTTTCAATTACTTCTTTACGATTACAGGATTCCATGGATTACACGTTACTATAGGTATCATTCTATTGATAACTATATTTGTGAACTCTGCGAATGGTACTTATATGCGTAGGGGACATTATGAGATGGTCGAAAAGATAGGACTCTATTGGCACTTTGTAGATTTAGTTTGGGTATTCGTATTCACATTCTACTACTTAGTTTAACAGACTGTCATTTAAAAAAGTTGAAAATATTTATTAAATTTTAATGCTATTTGCTATGGCTCATCATAATCAGGAAGAAACACAATTAAGTTTATACGAAGGAGATCAATCTGCTCTTTATTCCAGAGAATTTAATACGAGTAGAACTCAAAATGTAAGATCAGAAGAAAGTAAAAAAACAATTCGTAAGATTTGGACGATTACTTTATGGTTAGCATTTATTACCATTTTGGAAATTGGTCAAGGGTTATGGAATTTCGTTGGAAGCCCTATTGGACATAATTTGTCTATAGCTTTATTTATCATCATGACTTTAATTAAAGCTTATTTGATTATAGATATCTTCATGCACTTAGGAGATGAGTTGCGTACATTCGTGTATGCAATCGCAATACCTATGGTTTTCTTCATCTGGTTCATTATTGGATTTTTAGCTGATGGTGCTTTCTGGTTGAAAATGAATCATACACGTGGAAATTCATTGCCTTTAGTGGAACAGCAGGATGTAACACCTCCTTCACAATAAATAAAATGATGAGTGTGATAAATTAGCTATCTTCAATTATCTTTGCAAGAACTATATAACACTCGTTAAAGCATGAATGCTAAAAATAAAAAGAAAAGTAAAACTTTTATATTAGGACTAGCGGTAGCAGCATTGCTACCGCTATCTTTATATTTCGTTATGAGAATGTTCTCAGATGGAAGTTTGATTATTCCAGGAACATATCATTACGATGAAATCACACCTGTCTCTGAAAGCGACGGAACTTTGTCTTATGACACCGTTTTTCATAAAATTTCAGATATTGAATTAATCAATCAGCTAGATAGAGAAGTTAATGTCAATCAGCAATTAAGAGATAAAATCTTAGTGGTTAGCTTTTTTGATACCGACTGCGAAACTTGTGCAGAGGTGACAAGCTTAATGAATAAAGTCCAAAAGTCTTTTATTAAGAAGAACCCTGATATTGTTCATTTTCTAAGTATAAATGAATCAGGACTTGTAAAAGGAGACGTCAATACCATTAGAGCATATTCAGACCAATTTAAATCAGATCATGATAGATGGTGGTTCTTGACTGGAGAATCAGATGAAATAGCATCAATTATTCAGCATGAATTTAATATCAAACCCGATAGTTCTATCAATCACGAACACATTAACCAAGTGGTCTTAATAGATACCTTTAGAAATGTAAGAGGTTATTATAATGGTCTAGAGTTAGCTGAAGGAAAGAAAATATCTGATGATATTGTTATTTTAAATATGGAGAAAAGGAAAAAGAAAAAATAATGGAACCTTTATTAAAAACAAATGATAAAAAAGCTAAAAGATGGATCACAGTAGTATCTATTATCTTGTTTTTAGCCATAGTCTTGTTAGATAGTAAAAGGTTTCAACCAAACGTTGAATTACCTTTTGATGTATATATATTCGCATTTATTAATTCAGTAATAAATAGTATTGTAACTTTGCTACTAATCATAGGATTGGTATTGATAAAACAAAAGAATATTAAAGCCCATAGGACCGTTATGATGATGGCTATTGTGGGTTCTGGTTTGTTTTTGATATCTTATGTAATGCATCATTTGTTTGCCGATAGTACGAGTTACGGAGGAGAAGGAGTTTTTAAAATATTGTATTATATCTTTTTGATTTCCCACATTCTATTAGCTGCATTAATCATGCCTTTCATCCTATGGACAGCTTATAAAGGTTTAACTGGGGATTATTCTAAGCATGCTAAAGTAGCTAGAATAACATGGCCTTTGTGGTTGTATGTATCTATAACAGGAGTTGTTATATATTGGATGATACAGCCATATTATCCCGTTTAGTTGATTTTTAAAAATATTCCAGATGAAGAATCTGCGCCAAGTTTCGGTAGAAGAGATAGCTCAAGTTTTAATTGATTTAGAAGAACCGAAATATAGAGCTGAACAAATACACGACTGGATTTGGAAAAAACATGTTTCAGAGATAGATCAAATGACTAATTTGTCTATAGATTTAAGAGAAAAGTTGAAACAAAATTTCTTTATCCCTAAAGTTGATGTGCATCATAGTCAAGTAAGTGATGATGGGACGATTAAAAGTCGTTTTGTTTTACACGATGGTTTATATACAGAAGGAGTTTTAATTCCTACTGACACCAGAATGACTGCCTGTGTTTCCTCACAAGTAGGATGTAGTTTAAGTTGTAAGTTTTGTGCTACAGGGTATCTAAAACGCAGTAGAAACTTAGATTATGATGAAATCGTAGATGAGGTTACCTTAATTAATGAGCAAGCCCTAAAGAGTTACGGTCAAAAACTGACCAATATTGTATATATGGGAATGGGTGAGCCTTTGTTGAATTACCAAAATACAATTAAAAGTATTGAAAGAATTACAGCACCTGACGGATTAAATATGTCACCAAGAAGAATTACAGTTTCAACTGCTGGTGTGGCTAAAATGATTAAAAAGTTAGGAGATGATGAAGTGCGTTTTAATTTAGCAATTTCATTACATGCGCCAACAGATGAACAACGTGATCAGATTATGCCAATTAATGAAACTAATGATTTGGAATCATTAATAGAGGCTATTAATTACTTTTATCAAAAAACAAAAACTAAGATATCGTTTGAATATATATTATTTGACAAATTCAATGACACTTTAGAAGATGCAGAGAAATTAGTTCAAATTTGTCGCAGATTGCCCGTAAGATTTGTTAACTTAATAGAATACAACTCTATAGATATGGCAACTTTTTCAAAACCCGACGAAAAGGTTATTGATGAGTTTCAAGCATATTTAGAAGAACGTGGCGTTACCGCAAGATTAAGAAGAAGCAGAGGTAAAGATATTGACGCTGCTTGTGGGCAATTAGCCAATATAGATCAAGAATCCTAGTTATTATATTTATTTACTATAAATAATGAGTTCAGACAAGAATAAATCTTCACAGTTTAAAGGGAATAAGTCTTCCAATAATACTGATGACAACCGTTCTAAGAACAGTCGTCCAAAGAATACACGCTCTGGAGATAAGCGCTCTTCAGGCAATCGTCCTTCGGAAAACCGTTATGGAGATAAACGCTCTTCAGACAATCGTCCTTCGGATAATCGTTATGGAGATAAACGCTCTTCAGACAATCGTCCTTCGGATAATCGTTATGGAGATAAACGCTCTTCAGACAATCGTCCTTCGGAAAACCGTTTTGGAGATAAGCGCTCTTCAGACAACCGTCCTTCGGATAATCGTTATGGAGACAAGCGTTCTTCAGACAATCGTCCTTCGGATAATCGTTATGGAGATAAGCGCTCTTCAGACAATCGTCCTTCGGAAAACCGTTATGGAGATAAACGTTCTTCAGACAATCGTAGTTTTGGACCACCAAAAAGCAATAGTGGAGAGGATTTCTATAGACAAAAACCAACTTCTAACAGAAGCTCGGATAAGCATGTCAATACCGAACCAGGAGAGCAAATGCCATTAAATAAGTATTTGGCTCATGCTGGCGTTTGTAGTAGAAGGGATGCTGTACCTCTTATTAAAGGAAATAAAGTAAAAGTAAACAACATAGTTGTTACTGAACCAGGATTTAAAGTGAACCCGGGTGATAGGGTAGAACTGAATAACGAAAGAATTTTTATTCAAGAAAACCAAATCTACATCTTATTAAATAAAGCAAAAGGATTTATTACGACTACAGATGATCCTAAGGGTAGAAAGACGGTAATGGATATTTTCCGAAATCAAATCAAGGAAAGAATATTTCCTGTAGGAAGATTAGATCGTGAAACGACTGGTTTATTGATATTAACTAACGATGGACAGTTGACTCAAAAGCTATCACATCCTAAATATGAAATTCGCAAAGTATATCAAGTTCAATTAGACAAACCTATTACGGCTGCAGATGTACAAAAAATAAAAGAAGGCTTAGCTTTAGAAGATGGACCTATACAAGTAGATGAAATAGAGGTTTTAGATCGACCTGATACCATTGGTGTAGAAATACATTCAGGAAGAAATAGAATTGTAAGAAGAATATTTGAAAGTCTTGGTTATGAAGTGATTCACTTAGATAGAGTGATGTATGCTGATTTAACTAAGAAAAACCTGCCTCGAGGAAAATGGAGATTCCTTTCTAAACAAGAAGTAATTAATTTAAAGTATATAAATAAATAGTGTGTTTTTGAAAAGATGAAGAAATAAACGTATTTTTGTTAGGTATTTATGGTATTATTATCCATAAACTATTTGTTTCCCTGCCGTATAGCTGTCCAAAGTTATACAACAAGAAAAATCCTAACAAACTCACTAAGAACACACTTATTAGTAATCAGTCAATCAGACAATTAATTTAAAGAGTATAATGCTTCAATACGATATTATTCAATTGAGCGAGATGATCGTTCCAGAGTTACATGAAGTAGCAGATTTACTAGAAATCAAAGGCTATAGAAAGTTCAATAAACAAGATTTAATTTATCAAATTTTAGATAAGCAAGCTGTAAGAAATACAGAACAGAAAAGCGGAGATAAGATTGAAAAAAAGGTGCAAGAAAGACCTAAAAGAAACGAGAATAGACAAGAAATAAGACCTGCTCCCTCAAAAGCAGAACCTCGCAAACAAGCAGTTGAACCCCAAAGAGAAGAAGTAGAAGAGAAGAAAGAGGTCGTTCATCAAGAACATCCAAAAAGAATTAAGCGTAAGCGTGTTGCAATGAATGAACAGGCTGAAACTGAATCCGAGAATCAAAATGAAGCCATTGCTGCGCCAGTAAGAGAAAGACAGCCACAACAAGCTAGAGAAGAACAACAAAGACCAACACCGCCTCCTGCACCAGAAAGACAACCGGCTCAACGACCAACACCTCCTCAAGATAGAAGACAACAGAGTCGTAGACCCGATAATACAAAAGATAAAAATACCGAAGCTACGGATGAACAAAACTTTAATATAGAGTTTGATGGTATCATACAAGGTGAAGGCGTTTTAGAAATGATGCCTGATGGTTATGGGTTTTTAAGAAGTAGTGATTATAATTACTTAAGCTCGCCTGATGATGTTTACGTTTCTCCATCTCAGATAAAACTATTTGGATTAAAGACAGGTGATACCATTAAAGGTGCAGTAAGACCTCCTAAAGAAGGCGAAAAATACTTTGCACTTTTAAAAGTTGAAACCATCAATGGTAAGGATCCTGATAAAATAAGAGACAGAGTGCCATTTGATTACTTAACACCCTTGTTTCCTAATGAAAAGTTTGACTTATCTCCAGGATCTCCAAGTCATTATGGTATTAGAATTTTAGATTTATTCACTCCTATCGGTAAAGGACAAAGAGGCTTAATCGTAGCTCCTCCAAAAACAGGTAAGACGATGTTGCTTAAAGAAGTAGCCAATGCTATTGCTAGAAATCATCCGGAATCTTATTTGATGATCGTTTTGATTGACGAACGACCTGAGGAAGTAACAGATATGCAAAGAAGTGTAAGAGCTGAAGTTATCGCTTCTACTTTTGATGAGCCTGCAGAAAAGCACGTAAGAGTATCTCAAATTGCATTGCAAAAAGCAAAGAGATTAGTAGAAGTAGGACACGATGTAGTCATTTTATTAGATTCTATCACGCGTTTAGCTAGAGCTCACAATACGGTATCACCATCTTCTGGTAAAGTGTTGAGTGGTGGTGTTGAAGCTAATGCTATGCAAATACCAAAACAGTTCTTTGGAGCAGCAAGGAAAATTGAAAATGGTGGATCTTTAACTATTTTAGCAACTGCTTTAGTAGAAACTGGATCAAGAATGGATGAAGTGATTTTTGAAGAGTTCAAAGGAACTGGTAATATGGAATTACTTTTAGATCGTAAATTATCTAATAAGAGAATCTTCCCGTCTATTGATGTTCTAAATTCATCAACTCGAAGAGAAGACTTATTGTTAAGTCCTGAAATTTTGAATAAAACTGTAATTTTAAGAAGACATTTATCAGATATGACTACAGAAGAGGCTATGAAAACTATCCTACAGCATATGAAAGGAAGTAAAAACAACGAAGAGTTTTTATTACAAACAATGAATAAATAAACACTTGAATATAATATAATAACAAAAGGCTTCTTATCTAAGAAGCCTTTTGTTATTTATGAATTTGCAGTTTTGAAAATACTTTTTGCGGCTTCTAAAGCGGCATCTTTACTTCCCAATAACTCCCAAAGCTTAGTATAGTTGTTTTGTAACTCATCAGCGTTGTCTTGTTGAAATAGTCGCTGAAGACTAGCAACGATGGATGTCGGATTACAATCCTCTTGTATCAGCTCTTCAACAGCGGGTTTATTTAATATCAAATTTACTAAAGAGATATAAGGGACCTTAATAAAGTTTTTAGCTATTTGATAAGAGGCCCAATTTCCTTTATAATAAACTACTTGTGGAACTCCAAACAAAGCAGCCTCTAAAGTAGCTGTTCCACTTGCAACAAGAGCAGCTTCTGACAGCTTATAAAGTTCATGTGTTTTATTCTCTACAATATGTAGATTGGGTTGATTCAAGTAAGGTTGATAAATCGATATATCTAAATGAGGAACCTTTGCGATGTAAAATTCATAATTCGGAAGGAAGCTCACCACTCGTTCTACAATTTCTAAATGTTTTGCTATTTCTTGAGCTCTACTTCCTGGCAGTACTGCAATGATTGGCTTAGCGCCCCAAGGTTCAGGAAATGGCTTATACAAGCTTTTAAGAACGGTATGTGTAAGAGGATGTCCAACATATTCTGCTTCGTATTTATGCTTGCTGTAAAATGATTTTTCAAAAGGCAAGATTACGAGCATTTTATCCACGTATTTCTTAATACTATGAATTCTGTTTTCCTTCCAAGCCCAAATTTGTGGGGAAATATAATAAACTGTTTTGAATCCTTTCTTTTTTGCCCACTTAGCCATCCGTAAGTTGAATCCAGGATAGTCCATGAAAATCACAACATCGGGTTGGAAACTAAGGATTTGTTGCTTGCAAGTCTTGAAGTTTTTACTAATAGTAGGTAAATGCTTTATAACTTCAATGAAGCCCATAAAAGCAAGTTCTTTATAATCCTTAAGCTTTTTCATACCAGCTTCTTCCATATGAATGCCTCCCCAACCTTCAATTTCGGCAGATTCGTCTATCAATTTCAAATGCTTGACTAAAGGACCGCCGTGTAAATCTCCACTTGCTTCACCTGCTATGATAAAATACTTCATATGCTTTGATTTGAAAAAGAAATGATGAGTGTAGGTCAAATATATGTAAACTACTGCATGGTTTGAAAAATATATTAATTTTCAATTTTAGATTTATCTAAATCGCTATAAATAGAGTTTTCACTTAAGTATTCTGGCACTATTTTTTTCATCTGACGCACCATGTCATTGTTGTTATGTTCTTTAGTAAGAGCAATAAGATGATTGATATCGTTAGACATTGCTTCAAAAGAACAAGGTCTAATACTTGCTATTCTGATTTTCTTATGATGCGTAGGAAGTGTGTTCTCATCATCATTTAATAACTCTTCAAACAACTTTTCTCCAGGTCGAAGGCCTGTAAATACTATTTTTATATCTTCATTTGGCGTAAGTCCTGATAACTTGATCATTTGAATGGCCATGTCATGTAGTTTCACGGGTTCTCCCATATCGAAAACATAAATTTCACCACCTTTACCAATACTTCCCGCTTGAAGTACTAATTGAACTGCCTCTGATATGGTCATGAAATAACGCGTGATGTCAGGATGTGTAACGGTCAAAGGACCACCTCTTTCAATTTGTTTTCTAAATCGAGGAATTACAGAACCATTAGAACCTAATACATTTCCAAACCTTGTAGTCACAAATTGTGTGAAATTTTCACCAGGGTTTTTATCTCTTTGATGCTTACTTAAAGCTTGAACATATATTTCAGCAATACGCTTTGATGCTCCCATTACGTTAGTAGGGTTCACTGCTTTGTCAGTTGAAATCATCACGAATTTTTCTACGTTGTGTTTCACAGCAAGATCAGCCAAGATTCGCGTGCCAAATACATTCGTATTAATAGCTTCGTATGGATTGTTTTCCATCAAAGGAACATGTTTATAAGCAGCCGCATGAAAAATAATCTCTGGTTTAAATGTTTCGAACAAACGGTTCATTCTAATCGGATTTCGAATGTCAATTACCGCAACCTCAAGAGGAGTAGCAACGTTTAAATCCTGCAATTCTAAATGCGCTTCATGCAACGCTGACTCTGCAATGTCACAAAGAATTAATTGAGATGGCATGTATTTGCAAAGCTGCATTACAACTTCAAAACCTATTGAACCTGCAGCTCCTGTAACTAAAACTCTTTTATTATCTACATACTTTGATATAGAGCTATCGTCGATTTTAATAGGCTCACGTTGTAATAAGTCTTCAATTCTTAATTGTTTAATATCGCCGGATTTCAATTGAGCTCCCTCAAGCCATTCTTGAACTGGAGGAATGGTTATGATTTTGATATTATACTTTAAAGCAAGGTCTACTAATATTCTTTTAAAGCGACTGTTGAGGTCGTCATTGGTTAAAATAATCTTTAAACCTGCGTGAGCTTTCTTAATTGAAACCAATTCTAAATAATGGTGGACTTTTATTTGCTCAATATTATTCCTAATCATCGACTTTTGATGATCTATAAAACCCACTATTTCATAAGGTTGGTCTGAAAGGTTCTCTAAAGCGTTTTTAATCATAATCGCATTCGTGCCAGAACCATAAATCAAAACAGGTGTTTGATTCTTTGCATGTCCTTTTCTGAAATAAGAAATGAATATACCCTTTACAAGTATTCTTAGAAATATTAAAAAGCTACTTGAAATAAAGAATGAAAGTCCTACTTCTCTTAATGGTAATATGCCATCTGTATTAAAAATATAAGAAGAAATGACATGTATGGAAAGTACCGTTATATGTGCATAAATATTAGATCTGATAATTCTGAAAAAATCTGTACTGTTTGTATATCTTAAAAGTCCAGTATGTAGATGAAAAAACACATACCATCCTAAACAAACTAATAAATATAAAAGGATATGAGTGGAATATATACTTTCTAAGGTATTACTTATGTCAAATTCTTTAATAAATAATATCGCAATGATATAGGAACCTAAGTAGATAAAGCTATCTATTATTAAAATGATCCATCTAGGGACCACTAAGTCTGTGAGTATGAAGTTTTTCATGTGAGTGTATTAGCGTGATCTATATAATCAAGATAGCTTTTAGAAATACGTTTTATAGAATGATCAATGGGAATGTAGGTAAAGTCTTTTAAATAATTAAAAATTTTATCATTTGAATAGTGGTATTTAGAATTAGCAGTTCGTGCAGTTTCTTTAGTTATTGTTGGCTCACTATTCGTCAGTCTAGACTGAAGTGTTTTAATTCTCCACAATATAGCTATCATCCATGTGTGAGCTTTTTTATGAGGAGGTTTTCGACCCATCGCTTCCGCGAACTTGGTAAAGATACTCTTAAAGCTGTGATTGCCTTCGCAAATCACAAACCTTTCACCCACAATATCCGAAATAGAAATTAAATATGCAATATTAATGACATCTTTAATGTCAACCCATGCGTTAATGCCTTCTGTGTACCATGCAAATTCATCATAAACTATAGGAACAAGTTTGCCAGAACTATGTTCCCAGTGGTCTTCTCCTAAAATGACAGAGGGATTGAGTATAACTGCTGGAAGTCCTTCTTCCATTCCTCTCCAAACTTCTAATTCTGCGTAATACTTGCTTTTGGCGTAATTGCTATTTTCTTTGCCCTCCACCCAATGACTTTCTTCATCAATAAAATTGGTGTTTAAATCAGTAGTTCGTCCAAGTGCTGAAATAGAACTGAAGTGAATGAACTTTTTAATCGGCTTGTCAATACAAGCGTTCACGAGGTTGCGAGTTATTTCAACATTTTTTGAAATAAGCTCTTTCTCTTTCTTCAAATCAAAACTGACCATTGCAGCACAATGAAAAACAATAGCAATATTTTCCATTAATTCTTCTAAAGCCACGACATCAAATAAATCAACTTGTAACCATGTAATATTAGCGTGTTGAAAATCAGGTAAACGACTGTTATATAATGCAGTATAATGCCAGTCTGGTTCTTTTTGAACCAAATAACGCATTAAGTGATCGCCTACAAAACCTGTGGCGCCTGTTATCAATACTTGCATTTAATTTGAAACCTTAAATTGTTTTAAAAAACGAATGTCATTTTGAGAATAAAGCCTTAAATCATTAATTCTGTATTTAATTTGCGTGATTCGTTCCACACCTAATCCAAATGCAAACCCATTATATTCCTCAGGATCAATGTCGAAGTTTTTCAACATATTAGGATGTACCATACCACAACCTAATATTTCTACCCAGCCTGTTTGTTTACATAAATTACAGCCTTTACCATCACAAACCGTACAGCTAATATCCATCTCTGCACTTGGCTCAGTAAAAGGGAAATAAGAAGGTCTAAATCTAACTTTTACCTCTTCTCCAAATAATTCTTGTACGAAATAGAATAACGTTTGCTTCAATTGAGCAAAAGAAACATTTTTGTTAACATACAAACCTTCTATTTGATGGAAAAAGCAATGTGCTCTCGCGCTAATAGTTTCATTTCTGTAAACCCTGCCTGGACAAATAATCCGAAGTGGTAATTCTCCCTTAGATAAAGTACGTGCTTGAACGGATGAGGTGTGAGTTCTTAATAGCCAATCAGGATTTTGTTGAATGTAAAAAGTATCCTGCATGTCGCGCGCAGTGTGGTCTAAGGGCATATTTAAAGAAGTGAAATTATGCCAGTCATCCTCAATCTCAGGTCCTTCTGCAACTTTAAATCCAATATGTTCAAAAATAGAAACAATTTTATCTTCTATTATTTTTAATGGGTGACGAGTGCCTATGTCCTGACCAGTACCCGGAAGGCTAACATCATAATTCATGGTGCTCGAAGCAGCCGAGCTTAGTTGCTCTTGCGAAGCTTGAAAATGGCCTTCTATAAATAATTTAGTTTCATTTAAAACTTGTCCCGCATCCCTCTTTTGTTCTTTAGGAATATCCTTCATTAAAGCGAAGATTTGCTTTAATTTTCCTTTAGTTCCTAAAAAATAAATTCTGAATTTTTCTAAATCATCTAAGTCTTTAAGTATAAAGTCTTTACTTTCTTGAATTAATGATTTTGATTGCTGTATAAGTTGTTCCATTTCGGTAAAATATCCTTTCTATGCAAAGATAATGTATATTCAATAGAAAAGACTTCAAAACTCAACCGAACATTAGGCTTGTTTTTGTTTTTTGATACTTAGGGTTTAAAAGTATTAAGATAAAGTATCTTCTTTTGACTTCTCTATCTTATTCGTTTAACGGACTTAGCAGATTTTCTTTTGTTTAAAAAGAATTATTTCTTATTTTTACCAAACTTTAAATGCAAAAAGCAAAACAAATATGAAAAAATATTTAGTAACCACTTTACTAGCAGGGACTATGGCTTCTATGGCCTTTGGTCAAATCAGTCAAGGTGGCGTGCCTCATTCATTTAATTCCAATTCAAATGAACAAGTTAAACAGCTGAATATCTCTGGTTTAACTATTGATCAATGGAAAATAGAAGAAGAGGAAGCAGAAATGGATGGACAAGCTAAGCCATATATGGTTGCGCGAAATATTGAGTATTTTATCAATGCAGATGATGGTGAGTTTTCGACTCATACAGGTGGCTCAGTGACATGGAAGTTAGAAATAAATGTGCCGGGTGCAACTGGGTTAGATGTTTTTTTTAGCCAATTGCATTTACCAGAAGGTGTAAATTTGTTTGTATACGGAAAAACCCAAAAACAAGTTTTAGGAGCATATAATGCCCAAAGCGATATTCCGGAAAAGAATTTTATTGCAGGTCCAATCGTAGGTGATTCTTATACCATCGAAATTAATTATGCTCATGCAGGATTAGTAGGACAAACTAACATTGATATACAGAAATTAGGAGTTTATTTTAGAGGCTTTGAAGAAGAAGCTAAAGCTTACGGTTTTAATGAAGGCTTAAGTGATTTATATGATACCTCAGCACCATGTAATATAGACGCAAATTGTAACATTAGCTTTGACGGTTGGGAAACTAGTCAATTTGAAGATGCTAAAAATGCAAGTGCTAAAATTATTATAGTAGGTGACGGCGGAATGGGTTATTGCTCAGGAACATTAGTTACGTCTTCTAGCTACAATGCAAATAACTGTAAGAATCTATTTTTAACAGCAAGTCATTGTGATGGTGGAAATGGAAGAACTGATGAGCATTTTGAAGATTGGAGATTCTATTTTAATTATGAACATTCAGAATGTGATGGTAATACAATTGCTTATCAATTCCGTTCTGTTCAAGGTGCGAAGTTCTTATCAAGATCTAACTATCCCTCAGGAGTTGGAAATACAAGTAATGCAAATCCAGGATTAGTACAAGATTTTATTGCTTTAGAATTAAATGCAATTCCAGAAAGTTATAACACAGCAAAAGTAGGTTGGAACAGACGTTCGGATATTGCTGCAATGAATGCAGACTTCAATCATGAAGAATATAAGTTTTTTATAGGATTCCATCATCCAGGTGGAAATCCTAAAAAACAATCTATGACTTCTATAATTTATGGTAATGGAACATTCAATCAGTTTTCTGTACCTGCTACGCATTGGGGAATGACCTTAGCTCAAGGTTGTACGCAAGGAGGTTCTTCAGGAAGTGGTTTGTTTGACCAAGATGGAAATATTATAGGAGTACTTTCAGGAGGTTCTGGAAATACTAACGCATTATATTCTAAGATCTCTTATGGTTGGGAAAATACTTGGGAACAAGGTAAGTTTCCTCCTCATTCTGGTGCAGTGTCTCGTTTGAAGGATTGGTTAGATCCAGCAGGAACTGGTCAAGCAGTATTTTTTGGAACGGATGCAAGTTGTTCTACTGTTGGAGTTGAAGAGTTAAAAGATATGAGCGAGTCTGTAAATATTTATCCGAATCCTGTTACATCAGGACGTTTAAATGTAAGATTCGATCTTCCTAAAGTTTCCAATATGAATATAAATATTGTAGATGTTTTAGGTAAAGTGTTACAAACAAAGCAAGTGTCAGGTCATGCAGCTGGACAAGTTGAATTGAACGTGGCGTCTTATTCAAATGGAATTTATTTTATGGTTACAGAAATTGAAGGTCAAAAAGTGACTAAGAAATTCGTGATCAATAACTAATTATAAAACTAATTGAATTGTCCAAAAAGAGGTATTAAAGATATAATTTGGACAATTCACTTTTTATTTTAATCTTTGGAGGCAATAGAGTTGCCTTTTTAAAAACTCTAAATATTTTTAATTATTTTTAAATTAAATCGTACAGAATGAGAAAAGTGTTACTCAGTGTGTGTGGCTTATTATTAAGCGCACATTTACTTTTTGCTCAGTCAGGGCCGGTTACAGGTGTTGTGCGTGATTCGAACAATGAAACCGTACCTGGTGTGACAGTAAAAGTTAAGAATACTAACATAGTAGCAGTAACAGATGCAGATGGTAAATTCACAATTAATTTACCTGAAGGCGGAAGTAAAGTATTGCAATTTCAAGCCATTGGTAAAAGTATAACAGAATATTCTGTTGGAAATGCTACCTCTGGTATTGAAGTTACTATGGGTACTCAAGCTATTGAATTAGGAACTGCTAGTATTTATGGTAGAAATATTACCGGTGACGGAACTCCAGTTTCGGTATATAAGGTAGATGCAGAACAAATGGCTAAACGTCCGGTAACGAACATAGCTAGAGTTTTAGATGCAGCTCCTGGTATCGTAATTACTGGTGAAGGTGGGCAGCCAGGTAATACCCCTGAAATGCACGTTCGTGGATTCGGATCATTATCAGCAAGCTCATCCCCGTTAATCGTAATTGATGGTTCCGTTTATAACGGTTCTTTATCCAGTTTGAATACAAGTGATTATGAAAGCGTTTCGCTTTTAAAAGATGCAACAGCATCTGCACTATATGGTTCAAGAGGAGCTAACGGTGTTATTCTATTAGCTTCTAAAAGAGGTGTTAGAAGTGACAAGCCGAATATCAACTTTGACATGCAAGTTGGTTTTGTAAACAGAATGTTGCCAGAAATGGAAACAGTAGGACCTAAAGAATATTTAGAACTTGCTTATCAAGCTTACAAAACTGAACTTATTGGAGGAGGAACTGGTGCGCCAAATGCTTCTTTAACGGATGCTCAAATCAATCAAATGTTCAATAATCTTTTAGGTGGATATAATCCATATAAAGGTGCTAGATCTGAAGTATTTGATGGAAATGGTAAAGTTCGTGATGGATTAGAATTAAGATACACGGATAATTGGATGGATGAAATCTCAAGAGTAGGCTTCCGCCAACAATATAACGTGTCTATTTCTAATGGAGATGGTAAAAGTGATTACTATTTCTCTTTAGGATATAATAGTGATGAAGGAATTATCAAATATTCTAACTTCGATAGAATTACTACGAAATTAAACTTAAACTCAAGAGTTACTGATTGGTTGAGAACAGGTGTTAATATCACAGGTAACTTCCAAGAGCAAAGAAACTTTGTGGGTCAATCAAACGCTTACATTAATCCATTCTTGTCAGCTCAAACTATTGGACCAATTTATCCAGTATACAGATATGACGCAGATGGAAATGCATTAATGGATCCTAATACAGGAGAGCAATTATATGACTTTGGACAAAATCCTGATGTTGGTGAAAGTAGACCATTTGGTGCTAACACTAACGTTTTGGCTTCTTTACAATATGATGATAGACATAATAATAGATATGCTTTCAGAGGGGTTACTTATTTAGAAGCAACTATTCTTAAAGATTTCATCGCAAGAGTTGATTTCTCTTTAGATTATATTAATTTCTCTAGTTCAAACTACCAAAACCCAAGATTTGGTGATGGTGTTCCAACAAGAGGTAGAATTTCTAAGTCTTTAGTTACACAAAACTCTAGCATATTTAGACAAATGTTAACTTGGGTTCCGTCATTTGGACCATTTGCTTTAGGTGAACATGATTTATCTGTAACTGTAGCACATGAAAACAGTTTGGATGATTTGAAAAATACAGACTTCTCTAGAACTGGTTTTATTAATGAATCTTTCAAAGAAGGTGATGCAGCTTCAGTAAATGAAAGATCTGGATCAAGTGTTGATCAATTAGCTATTGAAAGTTATTTAGGAGTTTTAGATTATAATTTCCAAAGAAAGTACTTCTTTAACGCAAGTATTAGAAGGGATGGTACTTCAAGATTCTCAAGCCAATCACGTTGGGGTAACTTCTGGTCAGTAGGTGGAAGCTGGGATATGGCTAAAGAAAGCTTTATGAGCAGCGCTACAGAAACTTGGTTAGATGCATTAAGATTAAAATTGAGCTATGGAGTAATGGGTAATGAAAACTTAGGTGGTGATTACTACGCTTGGTTACCTAACTATTTCTATGCTGCAAATGGTACAGATGCTGGTTTATTATTTAACTCATGGGGTAATCCTAATTTGTTATGGGAAAGTCAGTATATGTTAAACTTAGGAATTGAAATTGCAGGTTTACGTAGATTCGTAGCAGCAATTGATTTGTATGACAAAGGTTCTGATGATTTATTATATGTAAGACCTTATGCACCTTCTACAGGTATCGGAGGAATTAGAGATAACATTGGATCTTTAAGTAATAAAGGTATTGAGTTGGCTTTAACAGGTTACATCGTTGAGTCTGACAAATCAGATGGTTTCAGATATAATGCACAATTAAACCTTTCCAAAAACTGGAACAAGGTAACTAAAATGCAAAATAATGACCCAACTGACCCTACAAAAGGAGACACTATCATTGGTGGAATCGATATCATGGCAAAAGGTTTAGCTATCGGTACTTTCTTCTTACCAGAATATGCTGGAGTTGATCCAGATAATGGTGATGAGTTATGGTACATTGCTGATGGATCTACTACAAATGATATTTCTGTTGCAAGCTTGAGAGAAAATAGAAAAGTAATGGGATCGCCTTTCAGAGCATTAGAAGGAGCAATGATCAATAACTTCTCTTACAAGAATTTTGATTTCTCTTTCCAATTCAACTTTGGTATTGGTGGTAAATTCTACGATAACTTCTATCAGTCGTTGATGCAACCATCCAACATTCAACAAGGACAATCTTTGCATATTGATGCATTAGATAATTGGAGCTATGCTAATCCTGAAGGAAAAAATCCTCGTTTGGATAATAGTAACCCAAATATTGGAGGACACTCTGATCGTTGGTTAATTACTGCGAGCTTCTTGAAATTGCAAAATATTAATTTCGGATATACAGTTCCATCTAAATATTTAAGTTCATTAAAGTTAAACACGTTGAGAGTTTATGTGGCTGCAGATAACGTATTGTTATTAGCAGGTAGAAAAGGTGTTGATATTCAACAAAGTTTCTTTGGAGTATCTTCTATGCACTACTTCCCATACAGATCTGTGATGTTAGGTGTTAACGTAGGACTATAATAATATTAATAATTTAAAATTTTTAAATAATGAACTTAATAAAAAAAGGTTTAATAGCTTCAGCGGCATTACTTACTCTGAGTCTAGTGGCCTGTAAAAAAGAGTACTTAGATAGAGTACCATCAGGTCAAGTAGTTATTGACTCTGTATTTACGGATATATCTGGAGCTAAAGCAGCTGTACAAGGACTTAACCGTCTAATGTATAGAGTTCCTAATGACGGAAGAGAAGAAACGTTTGGTCAAAAAGGAATCGATTTAATGATGGATATCATGGGAGATGATATCGCATGGTCAGGATTTGGGGCAAACTGGTTTATTGACATAGCTAGATTTCAATCATTTAGAAATGGTGCTTCTCCATTTAGTTATACATGGACCTTCTATTACTCCATGATCAACAACGCGAATAGAATTATTTTTCACGTTGATGAAATTGAAAATGGATCAGATGAAGAAAAAGCGGTGATTAAAGCTCAAGCATTAACATACCGTGCTTTCGCGTATTTTAATCTGGTACAACTTTATGCATTTCCGTACCCTCACCATAAGTCTGACTTAGGTGTTCCAATTTATACGGAGCCAACGCGTGAAGGTAAAGCAAGATCAACTGTTCAAGAAGTTTACGATCTAGTAGTAAGCGATTTAACTTCTGCAGAAAGCTTGTTTGACATAGGTCCCGATCCAAGAAATAATGTTTCTGATGTGAATAAGTCCGTTGCTCAAGGAATTTTAGCAAGAGTATATTTAACAATGTATAACTTTGATGATGCAGCTACTTATGCTAATAAAGCAAGAGCATCTTATTCATTGATGAATAACGCGCAGTTGCTTAGCGGATTCAACTTGTCTAACGGAGAGTGGATGTGGGGTTCATTGCTTAATGATGAACAATCTACACCATTTAAATCTTTCTTAAGTCACATGGATTTTGAAGCACAAGGCTATTCTTCTTTAGGAGCTCAAAAGTTGGTGAACAGATTTATGTACAGAAACCAAATAGATACTAATGATGTAAGAATCAACTGGTGGTTAGCTGATGCTGAAGGTGCGAAGGTAAGATACAATCAGGTGAAGTTTAGAATTAGAACTCCAGGTTCTAGTGCAACTGATCTAAGTTACATGAGAGCTGCTGAAATGTATTTGATTGAAGCAGAGGCATTAGCTGTTTTAGGTCAAACTGGTCCAGCTGCTGCTCTTATTGAAGAGTTGGTTAGCCAAAGACTTCCTGGTTATTCTGTTGCAGGACTTAATCAAATAGAATTGATTAAAGAAATTACACTACAACGTAGAATCGAACTTTGGGGTGAAGGGCTTAGATATCTTGATATTAAAAGACAACTATACTACGGAGCTACAAATAATAGATTACCAGGTGGTTTAGTTGTATTTACTGAAAACGAACTAGGTATTCATAGAGAATTAGCTGGTGGTAACAGTGGTATATTTGGAGGAGCGCAAAACGCAACGGTTTCACCGTTTGTAGGTGGAGCACCTCATCCATTGTTTAGAGCTAGAATTCCAGGTTCTGAAATCAATGCAAATCCAAACATGGTACAAAATCCATAGAACCTTTGGTCTATAGATATATAAAATAATAAAGGAGCACAATTTGTGCTCCTTTATTATTTTTAGCAATCTTCATTTTAATTATCAATCTTCACTATGGATTGTTTAAATGCCCACTCTAACTCCAAACCTGAAATCTACAGTTTCTGCATAAGGACTTTGTTTAATGCCATCTGAGTTTTTAGTGCTTCCTTGTAATACGTCATATAAAATAAGTGCATAAAAACTAACGTTCCTTGTAAGTGGCTGATCAATACCTCCGCCTAATAACAAGCTTGGAACAGTCTTTCGTTTCTTAGGTATAATTCTCCAACCTTCTGCATCATATTGATATCCACCGTCAGGTTTATAATATAAATCCCAATTATTGACTTCAAATTCGCCATGAAGTAACAACATATTGAATAACTTATATTGTGACCAAATACTTCCACTTATAATGGAGTTTGAAGTAGAAATGGTTTTCGTACCACCTCCATAAATGTTATTTACTATAATTCCTCTTTTATTATATCTATATAAATAGCCCACACCAACTCCAACATATAGATTTGGCAATGCTTCATAACCTACTTTAGGGGAAACTCCAATAGTAAATCCGTTATTATCAACTCCTCCACTTAAACCACCTCCAAACACTAATCTATCTTTAAAATTATTTTGGTTACCCTTCTGAGCTGGTGATACCCTTTTTCCTGTGCTGCTTAATACCTGTGCATTTCCTTTTAAGCTAAATAATGCTAAAGCAACCCCAATGATTATAAACTTAAGTTTTTTCATTTAATGTGATTTTTAATAATAAAGATACATAATCTCTAATGTTTTAGATTCAACTTGTTAGTGATTATTATAGATATTAAAAACATAAGACCTATAAATACTGCTATAGCACCTGATATACTTGCATTTAATAGATACGCAGTATAATATCCTAAAACAATAGAAACACCACCAATTAACATGCTCCATTTCATAATGCCTTTTAAAGAATTAGTCCATAGGTACGCGGTTGCAGGAGGTCCTACAATAAATGCAACCACTAAAATAGCGCCAACCATTTCAAAAGACACTACAGTAACTACAGAAACTAAAGACATTAAAAGATAGTGAATCAATTGTACAGGGATCCCAATTGATTTTGCATACTCCTCATTAAATGATGTAGTCACAAGCTCTTTGTAAAAATAATAAATGACTCCAATCACTAATAATAATGTTCCTGTGAGTATATATATCGATTTAGGTCCAAAGTTTACATTTTGTACCAAGTAAACATCTAAAGGTGAATAAGCAATTTCTCCATATAATACACAATCTAAATCTAAATCAACCTGTTTGGTAAAGTAACTGAGAAGGACTATTCCCACGGCAAATAGAAATGTGTAAATAGCTCCAATAGCTGCTCCACGATCTATGTTTTTAAATCTCAATAAAAATTGGATTAAAAATGTGGTGAGTATTCCAAATATGATTGCACCAACTAAAATTAATGGAGAGTCTTGAGTCCCTGAAAATAAATAAGCGATGACTATGCCTGGTAACACGGCATGGCTGATTGCATCAGACATCATGCTCATGTTTCTGACAAGCAAAAATGAACCTATTAAACTTGTATTCATGTTTAATAGAAAAGCTGTTAATATAATCCAGAATGCTATCATGAATGTAAAGTCTTATTTTTAAAATATTTACCGACTAATAGAGAAAAAATCAAACAAGTTCCTAACACTCCAAATACACTTGAAATTATGATTCTTTTTTTCAAACTATGAGACCAAAAGCTAGCACTTACAGCTGGTGTAATTAATAAAGCAGATATTAAGACTACACCAAAGACATTTATTCCAATCACTATAGCTACAACGATTAGTGTTAAGTAGATGAATTGGATAAACTTATAATTGGAACTTATAATCTTGAAATACTCTTTTTCAAATACAAAAGCTTTTAATTCTTTATAAAACAAGGTTATTGTAGCAATAGTAATTATGGTTATAATACCTAAATTCAATAAGTCAGGTCCTATTAAAGTCGCCGCACTCCCAAAAATATAAGTTTCTAAACCAGATTGATTGCCAATTTCTTTTTGCTGAATGTAAGTAAGTAGCATCATGCCTGCACCAAAAAACATGGTCAGTATAATTGCTAAAGCAGCATCATATTTAATTTTACTCCTACTGACTATCCAATCTATTAAAAAAACAGAAATATACCCTGATATGAATGCTCCTCCTAAAAGTACATAGGTGCTCTTCGTTTCAAAAAACAAATAGGAAATTACCAAGCCAGGCAATACCGTATGACTTATTGCATCTCCAAGTAATGCCTGTTTTCTTAAAACTAAGAAATTTCCAATAGTGGATGTTGTTATTGCTAATAACGATAAACCAACTAATACATAAATTAAATTAGCGTACTCGTTAAAAAATAATATCATTGAATCCATGATTATATATTAGATTGTAATAAAGGTTCCACACCTGCACCAAAACATTTAGTTATGAACTCCGGACGCCAAACATCTTTGGTATATCCCGCCGCAATGATTTCTTTATTCAGTAAAATGATGTAATCAAAGTAATCTTTAGCTTTATTTAAATCATGGTGTACGATAAATACGGTTTTCCCAGAAGTGGTAACTTCTTTAAGTAGGTCTACTATAATTTCTTCAGTAGGGACATCCACACCCACAAAAGGTTCGTCCATAAAATATATTTCAGGTTCTTGTGCTAATGCACGAGCTACAAATGTGCGTTGCTGTTGTCCACCTGACAACTGTCCAATTTGCTTTTTTCTTAAATCCGTTAGGTTGACTTGTTCCAAAACTTTGGTAACGATTAAGTGATCCTTCTTTTTTGGTTTTTTTAATAAGCCTAACTTTCCGTATCTGCCCATCATTACTACTTCTTCTAAATTAATAGGGAAACTCCAATCCACCGTTTCTCTCTGAGGGACATAAGCAATCTCCTTTTTAATTTGATCAAATTTTTGACCTAAAAAAGTTATTTCCTCTGAATCTGAAGGAATTAAGTTTAATATCGCTTTTATTAAAGTTGATTTACCTGCGCCGTTAGGACCAATGATGCCTACACGAACTCCGGATGGGATTTCTAAATTCACATTCGTAAGCACTCTGGTATCTTGATACTTAACATTGAGGTTTTTTATATGAAGAGAACGCATAAATTAATTTTTTAAGGCTTGAGCAATGGTAGTGATGTTAAATCGAAACATGGTAAAATAATTATCCGCCTCGCTTCCTTTCGGACCTAGTGAGTCAGAGTATAAAGTCCCTCCAGTCTTAATAGGGTAGCCTTTTTGTTTTACACCTGAGATGAGGGCCATAATAGAACGGTCGGAAACTGAAGTTTCTAAAAAAATTGCTGGAACTTGCTTTTCGATTATTACATCTCCAATTTCTTTTAAAGATTTTAATCCAAAATCTGATAGAGTGGAAATTCCCTGTAAACTATAAACACTCAAATCGTAATCTCTTCCTAAGTATGAAAATGCATCATGAGCAGAAATCAGTATTTTTTGTTCTTTAGGTATAGTTGAGAGTTCTTCCAATGCCCAATGATGTAACTCATCCAATGATTTAAGGTATGTTGTAGTATTCTCCTTTATCGTGGTTTCATGTTCAGGATATTGTTCAATGAGTTTGTTACCTACATATTGTGCACATAACTTCCATAATGGAACACTAAACCATACGTGTGGGTCGATAGCTTCATGAAAATCATCATCTTTAATTAATAAATGAGCAGGAATGGTTTTTGAAACCTCTCGAGTAGGGATTTGTAGATTTAATTTTTCTAAAACACCAATCATCTTTCCTTCTAAGTATAACCCTTGATAAAAAATCATATCTGCATGTAAAAACTTATTTAAATCACCTTGACTTGCTTTATAACCATGGGGATCAACTCCGGCTTTCATGATGGAAATCACGGAAAATTGTTCTGGAGCTATAGCTTCAACTAAGCTTCTTAATATATTAGTGGTGGTGACGATGGTTATTTCATCAGAAGGTTCTTTCTGAGACGAATGACAACTCCCTAAAATTAAAAAAAGACTGAGACAAGAAATGTAAGTGAGCAATTTTCTCATAGTATAATATTAGACGCGTCTATCAAAAATAAGAAACATTGTCTAATTTTCAATAACATTGATTCCTAAATAACTTCTCTATCACTAGAGGGTTATCTTTTGTATCGTGTATTACTTTATAAAATGCGTGCTAATGGTTTAGCTTTTTTTGGATGCTTGGTATGCGTTCTCTCATTTTCTTATACTACTTATTATGCTGTAAAAATTCTCCTTAGTTTATTCCTTTTCAATACTTATCTGAGAAGACACTCCTTTATATATGTATTATGCCGTTAGTCACTCCTGTAATAATCTCTCCTTCGCTTATTATTATTCAATATTTATCTAAGAAGATTCTCCTTTATATAAGATACCGTTAGTCACTCCTGTAATAGCCTTTCCTTCGCTTATTCTTATTCAGTACTTAATTTTAGAAAACACTCCTTAATATAGTATACCGTTCGTCTCTCTTTAAATTCCCTTCCATATATTACAATTCGTTAGATCACAGCAGTTATCATCTTCCTAGCCATTGGTTTCTAAACTTACTTCTATCAATATTCTTGTTAGCTCGCACAATTCATTTCAGGCATTCTAGTGCTTTCAACTCCATTCATTCCCCTTTATGACAAGCATTCCAAAATACTTTCCTCTAAAAGGTTTGGTGGTTATCAAAAAGCCTTCTATCTTTGCACTCCTCTCGAATGAAAAGAGTGGGATGTTCTTTAAGGTGTGAGACAAGATAAATGAGTGTGTAGTTGGTTTTGAGGTTAGTGATCATCGTTTAAAAATTTTTTTTAATTTTCTTTCTAAAAGGTTTGGTGGTTAATGAAAAGCGTTTTATCTTTGCACCCCGCAGCGCGTAAGTGATGCAATTTGAAAATGAGTTTAAGCGTGATAGTTGGTATTTCAATTGAGTTCGAATCTCAATCATGTTTCAAAATTATTTAAGTTCTTTGACAAGTTAGGAAACAGCCATTTATTATATAGATGTAATAAGGGTAAGTAAGCGTGAATTAATTATATGACACCGATTAATTTCGTGAGAAATTAGTCAGTATCGAACTTTTTTACAATGGAGAGTTTGATCCTGGCTCAGGATGAACGCTAGCGGCAGGCTTAACACATGCAAGTCGAGGGGTAACAGGGAGCTTGCTCCGCTGACGACCGGCAAACGGGTGCGTAACACGTACGAAACCTACCACTGTCTTGAGGATAGCCCATAGAAATGTGGATTAATGCTCAATAGTATATTTTAGAGACCTCTTTTTAATATTAAAGATTTATCGGACAGTGATGGTCGTGCGCAAGATTAGCTAGTTGGTGAGATAAAAGCTCACCAAGGCAACGATCTTTAGCTGATGTGAGAGCATGATCAGCCACACGGGCACTGAGACACGGGCCCGACTCCTACGGGAGGCAGCAGTGAGGAATATTGGGCAATGGACGCAAGTCTGACCCAGCCATGCCGCGTGAAGGATGAAGGCGTTCTGCGTTGTAAACTTCTTTTACTAGTGAAGAAAGTGCGTCTTTTTAGATGTTTTGACGGTAACTAGTGAATAAGCACCGGCTAACTCCGTGCCAGCAGCCGCGGTAATACGGAGGGTGCAAGCGTTATCCGGATTTACTGGGTTTAAAGGGTACGTAGGCGGACTTTTAAGTCAGGGGTGAAATCCCGAGGCTCAACCTCGGAACTGCCTTTGAAACTACTAGTCTTGAATTATGTTGAGGTTGGCGGAATACAACATGTAGCGGTGAAATGCATAGATATGTTGTGGAACACCGATTGCGAAGGCAGCTGACTGAACATATATTGACGCTGAGGTACGAAAGCGTGGGGATCAAACAGGATTAGATACCCTGGTAGTCCACGCCGTAAACTATGATTACTCGATGTACGCGATACACAGTGTGCATCCAAGCGAAAGCGTTAAGTAATCCACCTGGGAAGTACGTTCGCAAGAATGAAACTCAAAGGAATTGACGGGGGTCCGCACAAGCGGTGGAGCATGTGGTTTAATTCGATGATACGCGAGGAACCTTACCTAGGCTAGAATGTTAGTGACCGGTGGTGAAAGCCACCTTTCCTTCGGGACACAAAACAAGGTGCTGCATGGTTGTCGTCAGCTCGTGCCGTGAGGTGTTGGGTTAAGTCCCGTAACGAGCGCAACCCCTATCTTTAGTTGCCATCAGGTTAAGCTGGGCACTCTAAAGAGACCGCCGTCGTAAGGCGTGAGGAAGGAGGGGACGACGTCAAATCATCATGGCCTTTATGCCTAGGGCTACACACGTGCTACAATGGTAAGGACAGTGGGCAGCTACACAGCGATGTGATGCTAATCTCTTAAACCTTATCTCAGTTCGGATCGAAGTCTGCAACTCGACTTCGTGAAGCTGGAATCGCTAGTAATCGTAGATCAGCAATGCTACGGTGAATACGTTCCCGGACCTTGTACACACCGCCCGTCAAGCCATGGAAGTCGGGTGTGCCTAAAGTCGGTAACCGCAAGGAGCCGCCTAGGGTAAAATCGATAACTGGGGCTAAGTCGTAACAAGGTAGCCGTACCGGAAGGTGCGGCTGGAATACCTCCTTTTTTGAGCGCATAGACGTGAAGTCTAGCTTACTCTTGCTGTTTCTTAATTTATCAATTTTCATTAAATTGACGTTCTTTTTATATAGAGTGTATTACACAATACAGGTAAAACTCAAGGGTACTTTTGCTCATGCCAAATATTGAGCGGCTTATGAGACAAATAGTCTCGTAGCTCAGTTGGTTAGAGCGCTACACTGATAATGTAGAGGTCCCCAGTTCAAATCTGGGCGGGACTACCATCTTTACTGATAAGTATTGGGGGGTTAGCTCAGCTGGCTAGAGCACCTGCCTTGCACGCAGGGGGTCATCGGTTCGACTCCGATATCCTCCACTTTGTAATATATTTTAGGATGTAGGTAATATAGGCCTATGTTTGGTTCAATTCCGACACATCTTCTGTTCATTTTTGGATCTTATTTATAGGATTTAGAAATAGAAAAGTTCTTTGACATATTGGATATAAAAAATAGAGATTGAATTAATTCAATTTTGTAGTAAGTCGGTACTCATGAGTTCATTTATGGATTTATGATACCGGTAATCTTATACATCTATTACAATTTCAAAATAAAGGTGTTTGATTTTTTAGCACCTAAATGTTTTTGATTTAATTAAAAATATTTAAAGCAATTAAGGGCGTATGGCGGATGCCTAGGCGATAAGAGGCTATGAAGGACGTGGCAAGCTGCGATAAGCTTTGGGTAGCTGCACACAAGCGTTAATCCAAAGATTTCCGAATGGGACAACCCGGCATGTTGAAGACATGTCATCCATATTTATATGGAAGCCAACCCGGAGAACTGAAACATCTAAGTACCCGGAGGAAAAGAAAATAATAATGATTCCCTCAGTAGTGGCGAGCGAAGCGGGAAGAGCCCAAACCACGGTCGCGTGCGACTGTGGGGTTGTAGGACTGCGATATCTGTTTTGATAAAGAAGTCGAAGTACTTGGAAAAGTACACCATAGCAGGTGATAGTCCTGTAGACGTATTTTATTAAATTGGTAGCAGTATCCTGAGTAGGACGGGGCCAGAGAAATCCTGTCTGAATCTACGAGTACCATCTCGTAAGGCTAAATACTCCTTATCGACCGATAGTGAACTAGTACCGTAAGGGAAAGGTGAAAAGTACCCTGAATAAGGGGGTGAAATAGTACCTGAAACCGTACGCCTACAAGCGGTCGGAGCTAGACTTGTTCTAGTGACGGCGTGCCTTTTGCATAATGATCCTACGAGTTGCTCCTCACTAGCGAGGTTAAGTTCCTATGTAACGGAGCCGTAGCGAAAGCGAGTCTTAATAGGGCGAATAGTTAGTGGGGGCAGACGCGAAACTTTGTGATCTACCCATGTCCAGGATGAAGGTGTGGTAACACACACTGGAGGTCCGAACGGTATAATGTTGAAAAATTATCCGATGAGGTGTGGGTAGGGGTGAAAGGCCAATCAAACTGAGAGATAGCTCGTTCTCTCCGAAATGTATTTAGGTACAGCGTCGCATTATAGAAGTATCATAGAGGTAGAGCTACTGATTGGGCTAGGGGGCTTCACCGCCTACCAACCCCTGACAAACTCCGAATACTATGATATATCTGCGGCAGTGAGGCTATGGGTGCTAAGATCCATAGCCGAGAGGGAAACAACCCAGACCATCAGCTAAGGTCCCTAAATCTACGTTAAGTTGTATTAAACGATGTTGAAATCCTATGACAGCCAGGATGTTGGCTTGGAAGCAGCCATTCATTTAAAGAGTGCGTAACAGCTCACTGGTCGAGGGTTTTGGCGCGGAAAATGATCGGGCATTAAACGTAGTACCGAAGCTATGGATAGATACTTAATTGTATTCTATGGTAGGAGAGCGTTCTAAACTGCACTGAAGGTGTGATGTGAGTCATGCTGGAGCGTTTAGAAATGAAAATGTAGGAATGAGTAACGATAAAATAGGTGAGATACCTATTCGCCGAAAGACTAAGGGTTCCTGATCAACGTTAATCGGATCAGGGTTAGTCGGGTACTTAGGCTAAGCCGAAGGGCGATGTCGATGTCAAAAGGGTTAATATTCCCTTACCTCTGTAAATAACGATGGAGTTACGCAGGAGTGAAAGGTCCGCGAACTGACGGAATAGTTCGTTAAAGGGTGTAGATATATTGGTTATAGGTAAATCCGTAGCTGATGTCGAACCTGATAGTACTGCAAATCTTCGGATGCGTAGATAGTGACTGTAATCATACTGCCGAGAAAACCTTCTAAGTTTATATTTATAGAGCCCGTACCGTAAACCGACACAGGTAGTCGAGATGAGTATTCTAAGGCGCTCGAGTTAATCGTGGAGAAGGAACTAGGCAAATTAATGCTGTAACTTCGGGATAAAGCATGCCGTAGCGATACGGCCTCAGTAAAGAGGTTCAACCAACTGTTTAGCAAAAACAAAGGGCCCTGCGAAATCGAAAGATGAAGTATAGAGCCTGATACCTGCCCGGTGCTGGAAGGTTAAAGAAGTTTGTCAGCCGCAAGGCGAAGCTCACGACTGAAGCCCCAGTAAACGGCGGCCGTAACTATAACGGTCCTAAGGTAGCGAAATTCCTTGTCGGGTAAGTTCCGACCTGCACGAATGGTCCAATGAGTTGAACACTGTCTCCTCCACGAGCTCGGTGAAATTGTAGTATCGGTGAAGATGCCGGTTACCCGCCACGGGACGGAAAGACCCCGTGAACCTTCACTACAGCTTTGCATTGATTTTGGGTGTCAGATGTGTAGTATAGTTGGGAGACTTTGAAGCAGGAGCGCAAGTTCTTGTGGAGTCGTCTGTGAAATACCAACCTTCTGTCACCTAGAGTCTAACTTGACATAGTCGAGGACATTGCATGGTGGGTAGTTTGACTGGGGTGGTCGCCTCCTAAATTGTAACGGAGGCTTGCAACGGTTCCCTCAATACGGTTGGTAATCGTATTTAGAGCATATTAGTATAAGGGAGCTTGACTGTGAGACATACAAGTCGAGCAGGTACGAAAGTAGGCTAAAGTGATCCGGTGGTTCTGTATGGAAGGGCCATCGCTCAAAGGATAAAAGGTACTCCGGGGATAACAGGCTAATCTCCCCCAAGAGCTCATATCGACGGGGAGGTTTGGCACCTCGATGTCGGTTCGTCACATCCTGGGGCTGGAGAAGGTCCCAAGGGTTGGGCTGTTCGCCCATTAAAGTGGCACGTGAACTGGGTTCAGAACGTCGCAAGACAGTTTGGTCCCTATCTGTGGTGGGCGTTAGTAAATTGAGAAGACATGACCTTAGTACGAGAGGACCGGGTTGTATATACCGCTGGTGTATCAGTTGTGCCGCCAGGTGCAGTGCTGAGTAGCTAAGTATAGTCAGGATAAGCGCTGAAAGCATCTAAGCGCGAAACCTTCTTCAAGATGAGTTTACTTTTAAGTGTTGTTCTAGACTAGGACGTTGATAGGCTATAGGTGTAAAGGCAGTAATGTCATAGCCAAGTAGTACTAATAGCACGTACGCTTTATTTAGGTAGGTGTATTTTGAAATTACTACAAGTCTCTATTTTTTTCCAATATGTCACGATATTTTACGATATTATGGTGGTATTACCGAGGGGGCCCACCTCTTCCCATTCCGAACAGAGAAGTTAAGTCCCTCATGGCCGATGATACTGGTTACAATCCGGGAAAGTAGGTAGCCGCCATTCTTATTTATGAAAAGCGTTTCAATTTATTTTGAAACG
>SMES01000038.1_pt1 | contig 54292 bp, 62 predicted proteins | sample 2456241 | NCBI WGS metagenome assembly SMES01 (sample SAMN10132598, study PRJNA489261) | soil metagenome | isolation source: day1 antibiotic-silty clay loam soil | place: USA | reverse complement strand
AATTTGTTAAATTCAGGAATGCGTTAACGCAAAAAGCTTTCTCACCAAATACAATAAAAACTTATCTTACCGAGTTCGCGCAATTGTTAATCCTACTAAAAAATTATCCGGTTAATGAATTAAATGCCGATCGCTTAAATGCTTATTTCTTATATTGTATCAAAACATTGAAGCATTCAGAGTCACAAGTCCACTCTCGAATGAATGCGGTGAAAAGTTATTTCAAATTGGTACTGGGCAAAGAAACAGTTTTTGAAAAAGTTATACGACCTAAGCCTGCAAAACAATTACCTAAAGTATTAAGCAAACAAGAGGTAGTAAAACTGTTTGCTGTTGTTTCAAATCTTAAACATTTACTTATCTTAAAAATGGCATACGGGATGGGACTTCGCGTAAGTGAAATTGTTGCACTTAAAGTTTCTCATATAGATCTTAACCGAAAACAAGCGCACATCGTATTATCCAAAGGTAAAAAAGACAGATATGTGAATTTTCCCGAAAGCTTAATCCCTTTGTACTTAGATTACCTTAAAGCTTATCAACCAACAACCTATGTTTTTCAAGGACAATACTCAGAGCAATACTCCGTAAGAAGCGCCCAGGCTGTTTTTAGAACATCAATGAACAAAGCCAGAATCACAAAAAGAGTAGGGATACACGGACTCAGGCACTCCTACGCGACACATTTGTTAGAAGCAGGAACTGATATGGTTTTTATACAAAAACTTTTGGGTCACAACCACATCAAAACCACAGAGGTCTATGCAAAGGTGTCGAACAAAATTTTATCAAATGTACAAAGCCCTTTAGATGCGCTGTAAATGAATTTGCTAAATATTAAAGCTTTTGATGAACAGAAAAACTAAACTTTAATCAGATATATTGTCAAAATAAACGTTAGTCACCGCATATTGTACTCCTGAAAAATCCCGGAAACATATTGAAATTCAATTAAATAAGTTATATGTGTCGTTATTAAACTTATTCAAATTTATAGTCTATTTATAAGCTTTCAAACTTTCCCTAATCACCCTAAAATCTAAACACCACATTCGCATAAATATTACGACCCATACTCGGAATGCCAAACCAATCATCAAAAGTAGAGTAGTAGTGATCAAACAAATTTTCAACACCTAATTTGAAAATTAAATGCTGTTTTTGAATCGAAAAATGTTTGGATAAAGCTATGTTAACAATAGCATAAGCTGGTTTTTGTGTTTCCCCAAATTCAATGCTATTTCTGTTTTTACTACTGCCCACAACAGATACTTCTGCAAAAAAGGAGTCGTATTCGTACTTGGCTTTCAATTTATAACTAAAAGGCTGAATGAGCGGTAATACAACCTCACCGGCACCTTGACCATAACGATAAGAAGCATGGCCAGATAAAGTCAATGCATCGATCGGAAAGTAATCCATTCCTAAACTTGCATTAAAAATGGAAGCATGTTTTAATTGTTCATAAACCTTAATACCAGCAGCAGTAATATTCATCGACGGCATACCTGTTCGAGGTTTAGCAATGATATAATTCATCAGATGGAAATAATTAACTTTCCCTTTTATAGTAAATTTTTCTTTTTTAAAAGAAGAGGAAGCATCTATATTTAGAGATTGCTCATTGACCATGTAAGGATTACCCACATAATCGTAATTGTCATTCACATTCAATAAATAAAATCCGTAAGCTTCCGAAACGGTTGGCGCACGATCACCATATCCGAAACCCAATTGATGTATGAAGTTTCCATGATGATAAGCAAGTTGTGTAGATAAATTTTTAAGTAATCGCGTTTTTGTAGTAGTTAAATCTGGATAAAATAGCTGTAAACTATTCAATCCTAATTCACTTTTAATCTCATTATGATGTACTCCTATACCTCCTTGAATATGTAAACTCAAATGGGAATTGAAATAAATATTATCCTCCACATTGATGCCTGAATATAAAGTATTGACATCAGGCCAAGTCAACATAAACATGTCTTTCTCATTCGGATCGTTAGGAAACATGGTCATTTCAGCTAAAGCATTATTGAGATAACCAGAAAATGTAGCTCTAAAAGAATGTTTTTTATAACTGCCTAATAATTTTGAATAAAATCCTTGCGTTTTACTCCATCCTGGCATATCCATTCGAATAGGAACAACAGGGCGAGGACTGTCATCCATGAAATGTTTTATGGTATTAAAATATACTTTGGTTTCCCATAAATGAAGATGTTGAGCTAAATCTTGATAACTATATTGTAAGGATCCAATCGTCGCTTCTGCAAGAGAAACGTCCATCGGCAAACCTGGATAGCCCACGTCTGTGGCTTTATCGTAAATGAGCGCCGCCTCCAAGCTTTGTTTTTCATTAATTTTAAATCCAGTTGTGGCCGATAGATTGTATTTCGTGAATTGAGAAAAATCGACTTCACTGCTTTCATCGGATTGTTTTCCTGCTTTATAGTTTTCTGCATCTCTATAGGTAAAATCAACATCCGTAAAAAACTTCGAATTAGAGTAATTTAATGCTGCACCATATATTTGTTGTTTATTATTACTTTCAAAACCTGCAAAAGCTGCACCTCCAAATTGTTGTTGCACTTTAAAACCTGATTTTTTTCTAATTAAATCTATACTTCCCGCAATCGTTGCGCCATGTACAGAACCGCTTTGTCCTTCTTCAATATGTGCACTTGATAAATTGGTATTTTCAACATAAGAAGTAATCGGATCCATCTTGTCAGTACAGGCATTGAAAATCCGCATTCCATCAATAGTGATCACACTTCTTTCTGTGGACATTCCATTGAGCATAGGTTCCCAAGCATAAGCACCTCTTTTGATCATATTAATGGCGTCCGATGTTTCTAAATAACTGTCCACGGTTCCTAATGATTTATTTTCTTTAAATACACCAGAAGAAGGATTGCCAATGATGATGACTTCACCTATTTTCTGTGTGGTCATAGTCGTACTGTCGTCAGGTTTTATGACTTGCGTTTCCTTTTTATGCTGTGCGAATAAAACACTGCCTAATAATAAAGAGGGGAGTAATAAATATATCTTTTTCATGTTTTGAAGTTTTTAATAACACATCAATGCACTAAATTTTCAGCACATTGATGTGTCGAATGAAATCATTAAAATGTTTAGAATTCTAATTTTAAATTCAAACTACTTTCAAGGTTTTCATCTGTAACTTCTTCTCCTTTAATGATTTCTTGGTTTTCATTTAATAGGATAAAATTCATTTTCCAATATCCTGACATAGAAAATCCTACTTTTCCGTGATAAAAACCATCAGCGCCTTGAATTAGATCTTCATTTCCTGGAGCACTATGATTACCCATTCCAGGCATTCTTGGATCTACTTTTAAAGCATAATTATTTACGATTGGGAAATTATCATTTTCTCCTTTTTGAAAAAGACCTACCACGATATCGTTTTGACCAATTTTAGGATTTGTAGGTTCTACCAATGCCATCATATACATTTTGCCATCAGTACCCATGCCTGAAGTATATACTTTACTATATTCAGATGTTGTTGAAATTACATTGACTTCTTCATTGATTTCGAAAGTTTGTCCGTTAGCAGTGAATTGAATACTCAACTCCCAGAAATGATCTGGTCCATCTGTTTCCATGATAAAAACGATATATCCTTCAAACAATGTTTCCTTGCCGCTGACTTTTTTAACGTCGGAAAAAGGACAGCTATGTTGATGAGTCGTGTCACCCATATTCATGTGCATCATTGGCAGCCATGTGATGTCGGATTGTTTTATATAATCACCTTCATGGTCTTTTAATCGTAAATATATTTTGTTGTATCCTACTCTTAATTGACCTGATTTGTTGAATAACTCAATGGTATAATCGCTTTCTGTAAATGATTTAATTAATTGCAGGTTTTCTATTTCGTTATTTACGTTAGGTTTTATTTTCTCCTCTTTTTTACAGGAAAATAATAGGATGGTACCTAAAAGGATTAGGGTACTTATTTTTAAAATTCTCATTTTAATTTGATTTGTAGTTTAATAACTTTCTGGATATATAAGGTTGACTTACAGGCAGATAAATTCTATCCGTTGAAAGTGAAAAAGCTTTTATTAATGTCGAAATATTCGAACATGGGGCTTATTTCCAAATTTTAGATAAGTTTCACCTACAGCAAAGCCTATATATCCTATTTAGGATAATGTTTTGCGTGATTTTTTTAATACCAATCTTTATTAAAGCAAATGCTGTGATTTGAATTAAATGATTAGAAAAATAAATGAGTTATTAAACTACAGTCGGCGGTTTGAGCAGTTCGCTAAGATGTTGCGAACCGTGAAGATTTTGATAATGAAATTGATGCTTCATGTTTAAAACATCGATTGCAATAAATTGTATATTAAAATGTTGTGGAGCAAAGAAAAGTTGAAATTGCGTAATGTTTTGCAATTTTGAATAATCGTTATCTTGCTGTGTTTGATCGTCAAGTTTAGAAATCATACAAGCTCCTCCGCAATCGAGTTCAGGCTGTGCTTTATTGATACAAAAAAGGGTTACGAAAGCAGGCTTATCCATATTGTAAAGACCATAGAGCATACTCACACCAAGTGATTGAGCAAACACTATTAGGATTAAGGTCCAAACTGATATTTTATGCCTTAGTTTCATTACCTTGTAAAGTTAAGGTTATTTTTGAAAAGACGCGATTAATCGCGTCTTTTCAAAAAGAATTACCCAATCAAATGCGTAAACAAATCCCTATTTTCATTCAAATACTGATAGGTAAATTTTTTGGCCTTTAAATTGGCTTCAATTCCAGATAAATCGGTTTTGTTTTGCAACTCAATTCCAACAACCACAGGACCGGTTTCTCGGTTGTTCTTTTTTGAATATTGGAAATAGGCGATATCGTCGTTTGGACCTAAAATGTCGTTGACGAATTCCTTTAATGCTCCCGGACGTTGTGGAAAATTCAAGAGGAAATAATGCTTCAATCCTTCATACAGTAAAGAACGTTCCTTGATTTCTTCCGTACGGGTGATGTCGTTGTTGCTGCCGCTTACCACACAAACCACGTTTTTTCCTTTGATTTGATCTTTGTAAAAGTCGAGTGCAGCAATGGTTAATGCTCCAGCTGGTTCTACGACAATAGCTTCTTCATTGTACAAACGTAAAATCGTAGTGCAAATCTTTCCTTCGGGAACAAGGACAATGTCTTCCAAGTTGTTTTTGCAGATTTCAAAAGTTTTTTCTCCCACACGCTTCACTGAAGCGCCATCTACAAATTTATCAATGTCTTCTAAAGTTGTGTTGACTCCTTTTTGAATCGAATTCTTCATGGATGGAGCACCTTCAGGTTCAACGCCAATGATTTTCGTATGTGGACTCAGTTTTTTGAATACCGAACTTACGCCAGCGGCTAAACCACCGCCACCAATGGGAACAAATAAATAATCAATAGGAGAGGAGCTGTCTTCTAACAATTCCAAAGCGATAGTTCCTTGTCCAGCCATGACTTTTTCATCGTCGAAGGGATGAATGAAAATTGCTTTGGATGCTTTGCAAAATAGCATGGCTTCTTCATAAGCTTCATCAAAAGTGTCGCCTTTTAAAATCACTTCAACTTTGTCTTTTCCGAAGAGTTTGACTTGTTTTGTCTTTTGTGGGGGAGTCGTTACCGGCATGAAAATCGTTGCTTTGATGTTCAATTTATAACAGGCATACGCAACTCCTTGAGCATGATTTCCAGCACTAGCGCACACAACGCCTTTTGTTTTTTTTTGGTCAGTTAGCGAAACGATTTTGTTGTATGCCCCTCTTAATTTATAGGAACGAACAGGTTGTAAATCTTCTCGTTTCAGGTAAACTTGAGCGAAGAATTCCTCGCTCAAGTTTTCATTTTTCATCAAAGGTGTATGCAGTGCAACGTTTTTTATTCGTTCTTTGGCTTCGTAAACTTTGTCTAATAATTCCATTATTTCGTGGGTCTTAATTTTCGTACTTCCAATCCAGTTTGCCATAATTCACTGTTGTGCATTTCGTTAAGTTCTTCTTCTAATTTCATTCGGTAATCGGATTTACTATTCGCTTCGATTACGATTTCCGCTTCTTTTCCTGAAACCACACTGTCGTATAATTCATTCAAAACAGGTTCAGTTGCTTCACGGAATTTCCCTTTCCAATCCAATGCTCCACGTTGTGCAGTGGTTGAACAATTAGCAAACATCCAATCCATTCCGTTTTTCGCGATAAGTGGCATTAAACTCTGTGTGAATTCTTCCACTGTTTCGTTAAATGCTTCACTAGGCGAATGTCCACGTTGACGTAAAACATTGAATTGTGCTTCAAATATTCCTGCTACAGCGCCCATTAAAACACCACGTTCTCCTGTTAAATCACTGTACACTTCTTTTTGGAATGTTGTTTCGAATAAATATCCCGAACCAATGGCGATACCCAAAGCCAAAGCGCGTTCTTTTGCTTTTCCTGTTGCGTCTTGAAAAACGGCATAACTGGAATTCAAACCTTGACCACTCAAGAATAAACTTCTGAGAGAAGTTCCCGAGCCTTTCGGTGCAACTAAAACAACATCGATATCCGCAGGAGGAACAATTCCTGTTTTATCGTGGAAGGTTACTCCAAATCCATGAGAAAAATAAAGCGTTTTCCCTTTGGTTAAGTGTTTTTTCATTCCTTCCCAAGCTTGAATTTGACCAGCATCAGAAAGTAAATTCATCACTACAGTTGCTTTTTCACAAGCTTCCTCCACTTCGAAAAGCGTTTTTCCTTCTTCCCAACCATCAGCCAAAGCTTTTTTCCAACTTCCAGTTCCTTTGCGTTGACCCACAATGACATTCACACCATTGTCTCTTAAATTGAGCGCCTGACCAGGTCCTTGAACTCCATAACCGATTACAGCTACGGTTTCATTTTTTAATACTTCTTGCGCTTTTTCCAACGGAAATTCATCGCGCTTTACTACGTTTTCTAATACGCCTCCAAAATTTATTGTTGCCATTTTTGTTATTTGTTTTATTGTTAATTCGTTTATTTGTTTTTCTGCTAATTCGTTTATTCGTAAATCTGTTGAGTGCTATTTCTCCCCAATTCATAATTCCTCATTCATAATTCATAATTATCTAAATCTCCTCCAAATATGCACTCAACTCCTTCATTGGTTTGGTTATAGCCACCCTTCCAGATCTTGCGAATTCCAGCATTCCATAGGGTCTTAGCTTTTCGAAAAGCAATTGTGTTTCTTCAACATGTCCTGTTTTTTCGATGACCATAAATTGAGGATCAACTGTTAACACTCGCGCATGATGTTCACGAATCACTTTTTCTACATCGCCATTCGTTAATGTTTCTGTCCTAATCTTATACAAAGCAATTTCTTGGTGAACGATGTCATTTTCTTCATGAACAAAAGCCTTGATCACATCGATTACTTTTTCCAGCTGACCTACCACCTTATCTACCTGTTGGCGAGTTGTTCTTAAAACAATCGTGTAGCGAAATACGCCAGGAACTTCAGATTCAGAAGCCGTAATACTGTCAATGTTTAAATGTCTACGTGTGAAAACAATCGTCACACGATTCATCATTCCAATGCTATTTTCTGTAAAAACCGAAACGGTATATGTTTTTTCCATTTTTTATTAGTTTAATCGTACTTCTGAAACCGAAGCGCCAGTGCAAATCATAGGGAAAACGTTTTCCTCCTTTGCCACCATGACTTCTAGTAAATAAGGACCATCGTGATTCAACATTTTTAATAAATTCTCTTTCAATTCTTCACGAGCTTCGACTTTTTTAGCGCTGATAGAGTAGGCTTGAGCCAACGCAGTGAAATTTGGGCTGACCATATGGGTGAAAGAATAGCGCTTTTCAAAAAATAGTTGCTGCCATTGTCTCACCATTCCAAGGAATCGATTGTTCAGAATGACGATTTTCACATCCACTTCACTTTGTAAAATCGTTCCCAATTCCTGTAAAGTCATTTGAAATCCGCCATCTCCGATAATCGCAATTACTGGTTTCTTAGGCGCTCCGAACTTCGCTCCAATCGCCGCTGGAAGTGCAAATCCCATCGTTCCTAGCCCTCCAGAAGTAATGTTGCTCTTCGTTTTATTGTATTCGTAATAACGCGCAGTCAACATTTGGTGCTGACCGACATCGGTAACAACAACAGCTTCTCCCTTCGTAATTTCAGAAAGCATCTTAATCACTTCTTCCATTTTTATCTCATCGCTGAATGATTCGTCTGTACTTTTTTGCAAAGTTTCAACCTCAACTTTCTTAAGATCTCTGAATTCTTGTAACCAAGCCGTATGCTCTTTTGGGTGAACCAAATTTGTTAAAACAGTCAATGCTTCTTTGGCATCTGCATGAATTCCAACTTCGGTTTGAACAATCTTATTCAGCTCTGCAGCGTCTATATCTACATGAATCACTTTTGCTTGTTTGGCGTAACGAGAAACATCTCCTGTCACCCTATCATCGAAGCGCATTCCGATGGCAACCAGTACATCACATTCGTTGGTTTTGATATTTGCTGCATAATCTCCATGCATTCCTAAATAACCAGCATATAAAGGGTGATGATTTGGAAAAGCACCCAATCCTAAAAGAGTAGAAGCCACCGGAATTCCAGATTTTTCAACGAAATTCAAAAGTTCTTGTTCTGCATTCGAAAGCATGATGCCTTGACCGATCAATAAATACGGTTTTTTCGCTCTATTGATTAAATTCGCAGCTTCTTCTACCAAGGCTGAATTCAATTTTGGTTTCGGACGATAACTGCGGATGGTTGTACATTTTTCGTACTGAAATTCCATTTCACCAAACTGAGCATCCTTGGTAATGTCGATTAAAACAGGTCCTGGACGACCAGATTTCGCAATATAAAACGCCTTTGCAATCGCCGCAGGAATATCTTCTGCTTTGGTAACTTGGGTATTCCATTTTGTAATCGGCATAGAAATTCCCACCACATCTGTTTCCTGGAAAGCATCTGTTCCCAATAATTTCGAATCGACTTGTCCTGTAATACAAACCAAAGGTGTAGAGTCAATCATGGCATCTGCCAAACCTGTAATTAAATTCGTTGCTCCCGGTCCAGAAGTGGCGAAAACTACTCCCGTTTTCCCTGATGTTCGCGCATATCCCTGCGCAGCATGTGTAGCGCCTTGTTCATGACGAACTAAAATGTGTTTTACCGCATCTTCATAGTCGTATAAAGCATCATAAATTGGCATAATTGCTCCTCCGGGATATCCAAATATCGTATCGACTTGCTCCGCGACTAAAGATTTCATTACCGCTTGAGCTCCTGTAGTTTTTGTTGTTTTCATTTCTTTCATTATTTATCAGTTACACATCCGGTTGACGCACAGGAAACGCACTTCGCATATATATACAGTACTCCCTTTTTCGCTTTAAGCTCCGGTCGTTTCCAATTCGCCTTTCGCTTTGCTAATTCCACATCACTCACTTTTAATACTATGCTGTTGTGCTTCGCATCAATTTTAATTGTATCACCATTTTCAACAAGAGCAATTGTTCCTCCGTCATAAGCCTCCGGAGTGATGTGCCCCACCACAAATCCATGCGTTCCACCTGAGAATCTTCCATCGGTAATAAGCGCAACACTTTTTCCAAGACCAGCGCCCATGATAGCAGAAGTTGGCTTGAGCATTTCTGGCATTCCAGGACCTCCTTTCGGTCCACTGTAGCGAATCACCACTACATCTCCCGATTTTACTTCGCCGTTTTTTATTCCGTCAATTGCTTCGTATTCATCGTTGTAAACTTTTGCAAAACCTTCAAAATATTCTCCTTCGTTTCCACTGATTTTTGCTACACTTCCTTTGGGTGACAAATTCCCAAACAGAACTTGTAAATGCCCCGTTTCTTTAACAGGAGAATCCAATGGGAAAAACACTTCCTGACCAGCCGTTAAACCTGGAACTTCAGCTAAATTTTCGGCAACTGTTTTTCCTGTTACGGTTAAACAGTCCCCGTGAAGCAAGTTGTTGGCGAGTAAATATTTCATCACTGCAGGAACACCACCAACAGCATGTAAATCTTCCATCAAGTATTTTCCGCTTGGTTTTAAATCGGCTAAAACAGGAACTTTATCGCTGATTCTCTGGAAATCTTCTAATGTTAACTCGATGTCTACAGCTTGCGCCATCGCGATTAAGTGCAAAACAGCATTGGTAGAACCACCCAAAACAGTAACCATGGTAATTGCATTTTCAAATGCCTTTTTGGTCATGATATCTTTGGGTTTGATGTCATTTTCAAGTAAAAACCGAATTGCTTTTCCGGCAGCTAAACATTCTTGATTTTTCTCAGCGCTCAAAGCAGGATTCGAAGAGCTGTAAGGCAAACTCATTCCTAAAGCTTCAATGGCAGAAGCCATCGTGTTGGCAGTGTACATCCCGCCACAAGCACCTGCACCTGGACAGGCATTTTTGATGACGCCTTTGAAATCCTCTGGACTTATCGTGTTGTTAAACTTCTTGCCCAAGGCTTCAAAAGCCGAAACGATGTTCAAAGATTCTCCTTTCCATTTCCCAGAATGAATGCTTCCGCCGTAAACCATGATCGCAGGACGATTTAATCTGCCCATCGCGATGATAGAACCGGGCATGTTTTTATCGCAACCCACTACGGCCAAAACTGCGTCGTACCATTGTGCGCTAACCACCGTTTCGATGGAATCAGCAATAACATCACGAGAAACCAATGAAAATCGCATTCCATCTGTTCCGTTGGAAATCCCATCACTTACGCCAATCGTATTGAAAATCAATCCAACAAGGTTTTCGTTTTGAACTCCTGTTTTGACTTCTTTCGCCAAGTCGTTCAAATGCATGTTACAAGTATTTCCTTCGTAACCTGTACTCACAATCCCGACTTGTGCTTTTTGCATATCTTCTTCCGTCAACCCAATTCCGTAAAGCATAGCTTGTGCTGCAGGTTGAGATTCGTTTTGCGTGATTTTTTTACTGTATTTATTTAAAGTTTTCATGCTTAATTTTTGCTCAATACGTTTGAAGTTTCTCTCACTCTTTTTGAGTAAGCATCTTGTAATTTTCTCCCTAATGAATCTTTCCAAGCTTTTGGAAATACAGTTTCATCAACCGAAGCAATTCCAATGACTTCAGCGGCTGTTCCACAGTAGAAAACACTATCTGCTTCAAATAATTCATTCGGCTTAAATAAGCCTTGCTGAACCTCCATTCCAAGTTCTTGGGCTAATTCTAACACTGTTGCGCGCGTAATTCCTGGGAGGATATTTCCCAATTGCGGCGTGAATAAAACGCCATCTTTTTCGAAGAATAAATTAGCACCCGGACCTTCTGCCAAGAAACCATCGCTATCCAAAAGCAAAGCTTCGTCATAGCCTTTATCTTTGGCTTCATTTGTAGCAAGAATTGAATTCACATAATGTCCGCAAACTTTAGCTTCAATTTTGATAGAGCGGGGGTGTGGTCGGCAATAAGAGGAAACCGTTAAACGCAATTGTTTTTCACCCAAATAAGCGCCCCATTCCCAAGCGCAGATCATGATAGAAACATTGTTTGGTCGTGCTAATGTCATGTTGGGATCACAGAAAACCAAAGGACGAACATAAGCATCCGTTAGCTTATTCCTACGCAGCAATTCATCCGTAGCATCAATTAAGGCTTGCACATCATACTCGAATGGAATTTGAATAAGCTCTGCTGATCTTTTCAAGCGTTCGTAATGCTCATGAGATTTAAAAACTTGAGTTCCGTCCTCTGTAGCATAGGCGCGAATTCCTTCAAAAACGCCGTATCCGTAGTGAAGCGTTTGACTGTATAAATCTGTGGAAGCTTCATTGGCTTTAACAAATTCTCCGTCGAGATAGATTAATGTGTTGTCGTTGTAGTACATGGTAAGTGATTATTAAATTTTGAATTTTGGTTTAAAAAAAAAGCCTTTCTCAAATGAATGAGAAAGGCTTAGATATAGGTATAGCAGCATTTCTCACTCGGGGGAGCGAATAATAATAATGCTGATAATAATGTTAGTGAAAGTTGTCATGATGTGTGTTTGTTCTAAGTTTGGTGTTGTTTTTTTAATTGATTTTTTATGTGTTCTTAAAGTCTTTAAACAAAAAAAAGCCTTTCTCAGGTGAGTGAGAAAGGCTTAGTATTGTAGATACCAGCAATCCTCACTCGGGGGAGCGAATAATAATGCTGATAATAATAATGTTTGTATGTGTTGTCATTTTGTTTTAACTAATAAAAAAAGCCTCCTGATTTCTCGGGAGGCTTAAATGATATGGTATAATAATACTACAGCACTCCTCCTGCATTTGTGATAATCACAATTGCAATAATAATTTGAGAAATGATAGTCAATGTGTGCATTGTTTTTATATTGATGCTTGCAAATGTATACCTTTTTTTTAATGACACAAGTCTTTTTATTAAAAAAAATATTTTAAACACCTCTTATAACAACTAAACCGTATAGTTTTAGGAGATTATTTTTGAATTTAAATGAGATTCGTAAACTTCCTGGAATAGGATATTATATCAGGAAGTTTACAAGTGTTATATAAAGTCAAAAGAAGTCAATCCTTTGGAATTTTAAACTCAAATTTGGAAGGGAAATGTTTTTGTTTAATTAGTTTGAGTTGATTTATACTTAATCTTTTTAAATTTTAAATAATCAATGTGATGAAAAATATGAGTTAAATGACTAAATTGATATGAGAAAACTCGTTGAATGTTTATCAAAATAAACCACTGAATTTATGAGTAGAAAAACCCTTACAGAAAAGACTAAATCAGTTTTCCCATGGCTGATTATGATTTTAATGTCCTCCGTTACATTCGTGGGAATTCTATCAGAATTAATGCCCTCGGGTGTTTTGGGGTTAATGATGGCAGATTTAAATATTAGTGAAATACAAGCCGGAAACTTGGTGGGTTACTATGCCATAGCTTCAGCCATTTTTGCAATTCCGCTGATCTCCTTGACCATGCAATTCAACCGTAAAGTTCTGTTGCTAATTTTGCTTAGTGGGTTTGCTGTTTCTAATATTATTTCAGGACTTGTTCATAATTACATCATTATCATTGTTTTAAGAGTGATTGGTGGAGTTTGCGCAGGTGTCATGTGGCCAATGATTGCTGCCTATGGAATGAGATTAGTAGGAGAAGAACATCACGGAAAAGCCATTGCAGTAATTATGGCTGGAACAACGCTTGGTATTAGTTTGGGTATGCCAGTAATGACGTCCATCGGTAATCAATTTGGTTGGAGAACTGAATTTATTGGTTTAGGGGCTGTGATTATTGTTATTGCTATAATAAGTGTTTTCGCTTTACCTTCAACACCAGGAGAAAGGCTTACTAAAAGCTCATCTCCTTTTGCATTATTAAAAATACCAGCCGTTTTGCTTATTTTGTTGCTTACCTTATTAGGAGTTATTGCCCATTATGGCGTTTATGTTTATATTACGAGTTTGGTGGAAGAAATCAATTTGGCTGGAGGGGTAGAGAGTGCCTTATTGTTTTTTGGGGTTGGATCGTTAATCTCTGTATTATTAGCTATTAAATACACGGATAAGCACTTGAGATTGCTAACTGTTTCTATGTTTGCATTACTGATTATCGCCATGGTTATTTTTCTATTATTTGGTAGAATTACAGGCATGGGACATTTCGCTTTCTTTTTATGGGGATTATCGTTTGGCCCTTTAGTAACCTTGTTACAAGCAGCTGTAAGCAGACAAGTCCAAACCGCTAAAGATGTTGCTACTTCAGTTCAGTCTTCTGTTTTTAATTTGTCGATTATGATTGCATCATCTGTTGCAGGATTATTACTCGGAATTTACTCTACTATGAGTTTGCTTTATTTAGCTATTGCTTTGTCAATTCCAGGTTTAATCATTTCCTTTTTCTCTAAAAAATCTTTGGGCTAATTAAAAATATATCGAAGTGTTTTGAAATACAAATTGCTTATTAATAGTGCTTTAAAATAGATAAATAATGACAGACTTTTGGGAAGAATCATTTAAAGATAAACATGAAATGTGGGGTTTTGAACCTTCAAAATCCACGGTAATAGTCAATGATTTCTTTGTCGAACAAAAAGTGAAAAACGTCTTGGTACTCGGGATAGGTTATGGAAGAAATGCGCAAATGTTTTTATATCATGGTATGACGGTTACTGGAATTGAAATTTCGAAAACCGCCATTCAATTAGCCCATCAACATTTTGGAGATGAACTGCATATTCATCATGGTTCGGTAACTGAAATGCCATTTGACGATAATTTGTACGACGGAATATATGGTTACGCCATCATACACTTTTTAGATAAAAAAGAAAGAGCAAAACTAATCCATGATTGCTTTAATCAACTCACTGAAAATGGATTTATGATTTTTGCAGTGGTATCCAAAAAGGCGCAAATTTATGGGCAAGGAAGCTGTATTGATAAAGACAGATTTGCAATACATGGTGGACTCAAAATGTTTTTTTACGATAAGGAAACTATTCAAGATGAGTTTAGTCAAGTAGGATTATTTGAAATTTTAGAGGTGGATGATATCTATCCTTTTTATCTTATAAAATGTAGAAAAAGCAATCAAGCTTGATGAGTTAAAACAAAAAAAGGACTATTATCGTTTAGATAATAGTCCTTTTTTTGTTCATAGAAAGCAGATGTTCTTTTAAAGATTTAACGGAATATCATACTCAACTTCTTTCTTTTTGAATAAGAATTCTCCATTTCTTACAGAAGCTAAAACATCAACTCTTTTGCGAATTGCTTCATAAACCGTTGATTCATTTAGAACAATAAAGTTTGCTGCTTTGCCTACTTCTAAACCGTAAGTATCTTGAATGTTTAAACAGCGTGCACCGTTGTAAGTAATTAAATCAAAAACATTTTCTATCTCCTCTGGAGACATCGTCTGAGCTAAATGAATTCCATTATCCAAAATATTCATCATGTTTCCATTTCCCATTGGATACCATGGATCATTGATAGAATCTTGTGCAAAGGCTACATTAATTCCTGATTCAATAAATTCTTTTACTCTTGTTAATCCTCTACGTTTTGGATACGTATCCTGACGTCCTTGTAAATAGGCATTTTCAGTTGGGCAAGAAATGAAATTCATCTTACTCTTTTGAAATAAATCCATCATTCTAAAGGCATAAGAATTGTCTACAGAACCAAATGAACAGGTATGACTTGCTGTAGTTTTTGTTCCATAATCCTCCATAAGAACCAGTGCATTTAATAACTCTACAAAACGCGAATGTGTGTCATCGGTTTCATCACAATGCACATCAATCATTTTATCGTATTTCAAAGCAAGACGAACAATGTCGTGAACGGATTTTTCTCCAAATTCTCTTGCCGGTTCGTAATGTGGAATGCCACCAACTGCATCTGCACCCATTTTTAAGGCTTCTTCTACTAATTCCACTCCTCCTTTATACATATACATACCTTGTTGTGGAAAAGATACGATTTGAATATCGACGATATCTTTCAGTTCTTCCTTCATTTCCAACAGGGCTTTTAATGCAGTGAAATTAGGATCTGTAACATCAATATGCGTTCGAATATGTTGTACACCTTGCGAAACTTCATCTTTAATCCCCTTCATGGCCAGTCTTTTCACACTTTCAACGGTTAGCGTTTCTTTGAACTTTGGCCATAATTCAATCGCTTCAAATAGAGTTCCAGAGCCTGCCCCTTTTTGTCCTAATTCTGTCAAGGTATAAACGTAATCTAAATGTAAATGTGGGTCAACATAAGGAGGTAAAACCAATTTTCCGCCTAAATCAATTTCTTCCTCACATTTAGGTAAGTTGGTTCCAATTTGAGTGATTTTACCATTTTCAACAATCATTTCTGTCGCTGTATCGTTACGATAAATTTTCGCGTTATAAAACTTTTTTTTCATTGTAATTATGCTTTTATGAATAGATGAATGTATACGTGTTTTAACTATTTACTGCTAATAAAAATAAGGTGGTATTATTGAAATTAATACTAATAAAGTTCTCTTATTTAATCTAATAAACATGATTAAAATACGCACTTTTATTCGTGTTTCCTAAATTAAACTCATGTCATTATTATCAAAAAAATGGGTATAAGCTAAAAATTTTTAACAAGAATCCATTCCTTTTGTTTACAAACAAAACTATTCAAATACTAAATATCTTATAGTTTTTTAATGCTCATGTGTAAAAATAGGCGTTAAAAGTGTAAAATAATGTATATTTAATCAGGTCTTTTATTTTACACATGATTACCTACCATTATAAGTAGTTGGAGCAACATTGTTTTTTTGATGGTTAATAAACTAATATTTTAAAAGATAATAAAGTGAAGAAATTCAAATTAGCTATAGTTGGAAGCGGAGCGCTTAGTAGTATTATCGGGAAATTTGTTGCTCAAGTTTTGAGCGAGGATTATGAAATCTTAGGTGTATTAAGTAGGGAAGTAGAAAATGCCAAAAAACTGGCGATTGAGATAGATTGTAAAACTTACAATACAATTAGTGAGGTAATCTATGATAAACCGGATTATGTCATTGAAGCAGCAAATTCAGAAGTATTCAAAGAAATTGGAGTTGAAGTTTTAGCTCATGGGATTCATATCATTCCTTTATCAGTCGGCGCTCTCGCTGATCAAGATTTTTATGATGCAGTGAAGAAAGCAGCTGTAGAAAATGGTAGTCGTATTTATATACCAGCAGGAGCAGTAGGTGGATTTGATGTATTGCGTGCATCCCTATTAATGGAAGAAGTGGAAGTCAGTATCACAACAGAAAAAGCTCCGAATTCTTTAAATGGTGCTCCTTTTTTGAAGGGGAGAATCCTATCTGAAGATCAGGAGGAAGAAATATTTAGTGGAACTGCGGAAGAGGCTATTGAGCACTTTCCAGAAAATGTGAATGTTGCCGTAGCTACTGCATTAGCAACGAATGGGGTTCAAAATACCAAAGTAGTTGTTCATAGTGTTCCAGGATTTGAAACTAATAGACATACGATAAAACTTACGGGTGAAACCGTAAATGTTGATATCGTTATTGAAACAAAGCCATCAGAAGAAAATCCTAAATCGAGTTCCTTAGCGGCATATAGTGTAATAAGTTTGCTTAAGGACTTGGCGTCGCCATTTGTATTTTAACTAGTAATGTAAAGACATGATTAATCGCGTCTTTACATTACTAGTTTGTTTTATTTCTTCATTGTCGGGTACGGAATATATTCATTTTCTTCTCCTTTAATTTTAGGAAATTTCTTTTCTTGCCATTTTTGTTTAGCTTCTTTGATTTTATCTCTACTAGAAGAAACAAAATTCCAATCAATATGACGTTTTTCAGGAAAAGGTTCTCCACCAAAAATGTAAATAGTACTATTCTCATGAATTGTAAACTCACAAAGTGTGCTGTCTTTCGCCACTAAAAGTTGCTTGGGTTCATATACATTCCCGTCGCTTTCAATCGCACCTTCGAGAATATATAAACCTGATTCTCCATAAAGATCATCTCCAATATTGACCACTTGTTTGGATTTACTTTTGATTTCAATCATGAACAGTTTGCTAAATACAGGCACAGGAGATTTTTTACCAAAAGCTTCACCGGCCACAAGTTTAAATTCTAAATCACCATCTGTCCATCTTGGAATGTCCTTTTCCTCAATATGAAAGAATTCTGGATCCATGTCTTCAAACTCTTTAGGCAAGGCTACCCATATTTGTAAGCCATGCATATTAATGTCGGCATCCCTTAGATAATCTGGCGTTCTTTCTGAGTGTACAATGCCTTTCCCCGCAGTCATCCAGTTTACTGCACCTGGCTTTATTTCTACTTCATTACCCAGCGTATCACGATGAATAATGTTTCCTTCAAATAAAAAAGTGAGGGTTGATAACCCAATATGAGGATGGGGTAATACATCAAAATGCTCTCGTTCATTGAGTTTCACAGGTCCCATGTGGTCAATGTATATGAACGGGCCAACCATTCGTTTTTGTCTAAATGGTAATAAACGACCTACCATAAAACTACCTATGTTGGTAGCTCTTTCTTCTATAATTAATTGGACATTCGACATAATAAATTGTTTTGAGATATTTAATAAGGTAATACAAACATTTTACTTTTTATTAAATTTATTTTTATTTCAAAAAATAAAAATTCAAATAGCTTTTCTTTCCTTGATTGCTTGATTTTTAAGTGTTAAACTAATTAATAATCCAAAGCTTAATAATATTATTCCTGCCAGATACGTTTGGGGTCCGATGAGCTCTGGAGAGGAAATATAATAATCCCGTATAAAAGCACCTATTTGTGGACCAACTATTCCCGCAATAGACCACGCCGTAAGCATTACACCATAAATTACAGGCATTAATTTGGCATGGAACACGTCTAAAACATAAGAGGGCATAGCACCAAATCCACCACCATAACACAGCAGAACGTAACAAACTAAAATACCGAAAATCCAGGGATTGCTAACAAATATCATCAAAATAAATACCAATATTTGAGAACTTAAAATTAGTCTAAAGACTTGAATACGGCCTATTTTATCTGATAAGCCACCCCAAAAAAAACGTCCTATACCATTAAATATAGAACTGATGGCAATTAGTGTTGCTCCAGCTATAGCAAGTTCTTCTGTAGATATATTATGATTTTGAACTTTTAATAAATCTTGAATCATTGGTGATTGTAATCCAATAAACATAATTCCTGCAGAGATATTTAAGAAAAATATCAGCCACATGGCTAAAAATTTAGTGGAAAGTAAGCTCTTTTTTACAGTTAGTTTACTTTCATGCTCTGGAGTGTTTTCATTTTTAATGATAGGATTATAACCTAATGGTATAAAATCTTTGGCAGGGTTTTTCATGCTTAATCCTGCTGGCACACCGATGATGACGAGTATAATTGCAATATAGAAAAAAGCTTCAATAATATTACTATTAGTGGTCGTCAGTAGTAAAGGTGCTATTAATTTTGATATGAATAATGCGCCCAATCCGAAACCCATAACGACCATTCCTGTAATCATTCCTTTTTTATCTGGAAACCATTTCGCTATTGTAGCTACAGGGGTGACATATCCTAATCCTAATCCAATTCCACCAATAACTCCAAATCCTAAATAAAAAAGAGGTAAACTATGTATTTTCATAGCATAAGCACTTATTAAATATCCTAAACCGTATAGTAGGGCGCCCGTTGTAGCAAGTTTTCGAGGTCCATATTTTGGAAGGATCATTCCACCGATGGCAGCAGACAATCCAAGAAATAGAATAGCTAAACTAAAAATCCACATGGTTTGTACATTACTCCATCCGAATTGTATTGATATAGGGTTTTGGAAAAAACTCCATGCATAAACAGTTCCTAAGACTAATTGAAGGAGTGTGCCCATTACAGCAATAAACCATCGATTGGAGGTGTATTTGTTCATGTTTTTTGTTGTGGGTAATTATTAGTGTATAGACGCGATTAATCGCGTCTATACACTAAGTTAGTCTGTTATTTTTAATCAAAGCAATATTTAGGTGAAATTTGATATCATAATTTGGGTGAAAAAAGGAATTTCAAATATCGGTATTATCTTTTTTTCTCTATTCTTTTATCTTGAAACAAAATATAAAAACGATAAAACAAAAATGGAGATCATTGCTGATCTCCATTTAAACTTATATGATGCTATCTAATTGATAGTATATATTAGGGGTTTATCCAATAACTTCAACGTTAATTGCGTTTAAACCTTTTTTACCTTCTTGAGTTTCAAAAGTTACACGGTCGTTATCTTTAATATCGTGAATTGTTCCACTGATATGAACGAATATTTCTTCACCAGTTGATGATGTAATAAATCCGAATCCTTTTGTTGTGTCGAAAAACTTTACTGTTCCTTCTTGCATTTTAATTTAATTTAATTAATGATTAATTTTTTACAAAATAAACAACCTATATAATCATACCAATATTAACTCAAGCGCTTTTGCGCCGTTGAAAATAAACACTGTTATAAAGTAATTGTAAAAACTTAATTGGGAAAGATGAGTAAAACTCGAAAAATTCTAATTGCACTAAATACTATACTATAAAACTATGTAGGTGTTTTATTCTTCTTCAAAGGTAGGCTTAATAAATGACACAGCCTAATCTTTTGATAGGTATGTTTGATTATTTATTTAAAGGCTATTGAAATATTTAACGAATATCAACACTGATGAGTGTCTTACTGATTTATTTGACTACAATCTATTGTTTGCAAATTAAAATAAAACCATTTTTATTTCTGATGCACTTACATAGTTGCTTTCTACTAACGTTTATAACGCTATTTTAATCGCTGCTCAAAGTGTTTTGGACAGTATAGAAATGCTTAGATAGTATGTATAGAAGAGGTAGTGAGAAATATTTATTAACTCTTTCTATGTTTACTTTTGTAATGTTTTAAATACTATTTAATATGAAATATGATCTTGCATCATAATGCATTGATTGATTAACTGCGTCATCAATAAGAAATAATGTAAAAAAAACTTCATGCGCATAACGTTTCGGGGCTTGGCGTCAGTGGCGGAAAAGGAAGCGAAAAGTTTGACTTTAGCACTACCGCAAGCAAAACCGCTTGGTGTTGCGAACTTACAATTTTTATCGCTACAAACCAAGCGGTTTTTGCGACATACGAAGCCGAAAAGTTGAACTTAGACAGAACTCCGCTCTTTTGCCAAACTGCTGTTACCTGCTGGCTGTGTTTTATGCCACACTTATTTTTATTTTGCAGCGTAGGAAGTTTTGAAAATAATTTTTTGGAAGTGTAGAGAATTAAGGCTCTTTGGCAAGGTTGGCTTTTGTGCGGTGGCTCTGTGTGCCTTGACAATGTGCCTTAATGGTATTGTGTCTTAAAAGAGTTGTAGTGATGAATAAATGTATGGACTAACTTATCTAATCAATAATATTAGTTTTTTTATATCTACAAAATTTATTTAAACATTATTTTGAAAATAAAAGTTAAAATTATATCTTGTAATTTCAATACTTTGAATGTAAGTTTTTGTATAATGTAAATCACTTTTTCATAACAACTAAATTATTTCAAATTATGGACACATCATCTTGTATTCCCATAACGCCCTTTGTAAAGTTGGAAGAAGACGGACAGGCTTCCATCCTTAATTACAATCTGCCACAGGAAACTACTTACAATGCTATCAGCTATGTAGGGTTAAAAGCGTTGGTGGATGCGGCTGTGGCTGTAATGATAATACTCCGGCTTAATTATTAATTAAAATACAATAAAAAAATGGAAAGTATAAAAAATAAAATCATATTGTTTGCTACATTACCGATAACAATAATGACATTAAGTTCCTGCGTGAAGACCAAAGATTATGATTGCGAATGTACTTATGTAGCACGCTCGGGAGGCTCCGCTGCAGGACAACCTGATAAGGTAGAAATTACTAAAGTAAAAGGGCGCTTCCACGAGCAGGCAGTAGTAGAATGTGACGGGCTAAGCAGCAAATACTTTGCAGACTATTCCGGTACCTGCCTTATAAAGTAACCAATATTTAAAAAGCAAATCCGTTATGGTGTAATAAAAGCACCATAGCGGATTTTAAAACTAAATAACTATGGCAAACAAATTTCAAAATCCGTGGGAGCAAAACCAGTGGGCTAAGGGTGGGGAAGAATATAAAAAAAGCGCTGTGGGGACAGAGTTCTTGCCCGAAGGCTTTTTTTGGATACAACAATGAGCCTGCAAGAATATTTAAAGAGTAAAAAGAGTTCAGAAGTTGGATTAAATGGTGCCAGTACATCAAATAGCTATAAGCAGATGCTCGTATGTTCGACAACTACTGATATAGAAATGAGAAGAGAGGGTGAAAAAGGTTTCGACAGAAACAATATGATGCCACTATTTTCAGTATTAGTTGACCCATATTATTTAGATGAAGATGAAAACTTAAAGCCATCTTACAAAGTGTTCTTAAATAAATTTACAATAACCCAAGGTAATGTCTTTGGTGAAATTAACCAAAGACCCACCAATCGTTTCCCGACTAAAGTTGAGACAGTTATACCTGTAGCAATGGATTTGGAGCTAATGGTCGAAATAAAAATTTCGGCATTGGAAAGACTTAGGCAAGAAGCAGTGAAAACTATAAAGGGAAGTTTTAAACCTATTGCTTTTGATAAAGTAAAATATTTTGACCATAAGGCTAAATTCGATGTTAAACACACTCTATTAAAAGACAGAGCTTTTGTATTTATAGAAGAGGTAGGATTATTTGAATCGGATTTTATAGGCAACTTATTTTACGGTGCAGTAATGGCTAACTTTCAGCATTTAGATAATACTTTAAATGACGGCGACCTTCTCCAAAGCACTGGGGTAGATGACCCTCTTGATAGCTTTGGTATTATTGTTGGTTATATTTATGGTAAAAATGGCATTACCAAAAACACTTTTAATAATATAAAAAGTGTATCGTTGTATAAGAGAACTGTAAAGGAAGGAATGTATTATCATTACTACGAAATCAACGACAAAAAAGAAGGAAAATTTACGCTTAAAACTACCAATTATTAGTTATTTTATGAAATTACTATATAAGGTTGCTTTCATCATTCTTTTTATAGTTATGCTTGTTTGGGTTGGTTCGTACTCCTATTTTAAATGGCACACATTATCCAAACGTAATCATTATGAATGGTTGAAAAGAGAATATAGCGACTATATATGGGAGGTTGTTGATGATATAGATGATGTGAAAGAAATAGAAATAAAGGAATACGACAGCTTCCTGATTGTTTATTCTCCTCAGGTACCTCAAAACTATCTTCTGGCATATTATGTACCCGACAGAGATAAATATCCGTACCCCCAGAACAATAATCTTAATTCTTCGCCTTTTGGTTATTGGTATATCACAATGTCAAGGCAATATGAAGGAGGAAAATTTTTTGATATGGAAGACGAAGCATTGCATTTGGCATTGATTAACCTGCAAAGAAAATTATATAAAAACCATTTTTCAATTGAAACTGTATATTCGGACGGGGGGTGCAGAATTAACTTCGGCTCTATACAGCTTCCGTCAGATTATGCGGATTTTTCAAATGCAGACAGTTTAAAGTTAACTTATTGTAATAGGGATGACAGTTGTGTAAAGTGGGTGCAATTACAAATGAATGGATTGTAAGTTTATGTATGTTTTTACCGACTGCTGCGACGTGCCTCAAAGCGGAGGCTGCGGATGTGGCTGTAATGATAATACAGAAGCATAATAATAAATTCTTAAACTATCCGTTATGGTGTAATAAAAGCACCATAGCGGATTTTAAAACTAAATAACTATGGCAAACAAATTTCAAAATCCGTGGGAAAAAAACCAATGGGCTCAGGATGGAGAAGAATATAAAAAAAGTGCTGTGGGGGGTGGTACAGAATGGCTGCCCGAAGATGCAGCATTTTTTACGGGAGTAAATCCCAATACAGGAGAAAGTGTATATGGTAACGGAGAAAAAGATTCTGCTAATGATTCTATAGCACAGAAGTTAAATTCGTTTGCAAGTACATTCCGAAATGTACTTGCAAGAATGTATCGTAAATCAACATATACAGGAAATAAACCAGAAGATATAAGTAATAATATTCCACTTAAAGAAGTAGTAGAGTATGGACATCACTTTATTAGAGCAAAAGACGGTTCATATAGAGAATATCAAATAGATGGAGAATATCCTGGTACACTTGTGGCATCCTCTCAAGTTTATACTATCATTCAGTTACGCCCTTATAGCTATATAAATAATAATTTTGTAAAAAGAGGAGAATCTTATGAAATTGAAGTGCATACTCATCCCACATTTGACCCATTAGTGAATAATTATGAAGGTTCTAGAAATTTAGCACCTTCCGGACAAGACATAGCTTATTTTCCTAAATTTAAGGATTATATTCTATTTGTAGAAGCTGAGTCAATGCAATTTGCACTTGTTGTTATTAATGAAAAAAAGTCGAGACAAAGATTGGGAGTTAACAAATCCACAAGAATAGTTGATGAATATACAAGATTTCTAAATGAATCATCTGAAAGCCCTGCGGAAGCATCTATAAATGCAGTTAAAAAAACAATAGGACAAGCTAAAGATAATGGTATTGCATTTTATGTAAACGAGATAAAGTCTAAACCTGACTTTATCTTACAAAACTAATAGCTATGCTAAATAAAAAGTTTATACAATATCTATCGTTAGGTGTATTTTGTTTGTTTTTTAATAGTTGTTTTATAAAATCAAAAATCTATTCATTGGATGAGGGGTTAGAACGTTATGGTTTTCTTGAACTTAATCATTTTCAATCTATCAACCTCATCATCGACTATATTCCTTTTAAAGCTAAAAATATAAAATATTATTCGGAAGACGGAAAAAGTGTCAAATACATTTCAGTACACCCTAAATTTTCCCATAATTATGTGTTAATTTATCCAGATTATTCCGAACTCAATCCGATAGCATTACCGCCCAAACGAGAAAAAATAGACTCTTTGACATTAAAACAATATAAAGCATCGAGGATAAGCTATTATTTTAAAAACCAAATGTATGATTGTATTAGCCTAACACATGTTCTGGATACAACCATACAGGAAACACAAAAAAACCGTGCTGACCTTTGTCAATTTGTTAATCGACCAGCAAAAGAGCTATTGGTCTATTTAAACGCAGATAGTAACAACACTTTTTTAACTGCGGATGCCCCATATTCACTAAATATCTTTAAATGGTATTCCGATATAAAAGTAAACTTAAATAACGAGGAAAGTGTTTTGATTAAGACTGCTCCAACCATAAATATAAATCAATACGATCAACTAAAAGAGAATAATGTAACACTTGGTTTGGTGGAACAGTTTCCCATAATTCGCATTGAGTACTATAGCAATAGAAATAAAAAAATCATTAAAACTAACTGCTTTATTTCTACTAACCAAAGCCATAGATGAAATTTATGGAAACAAATATAGTCGAAGAAAAAGGAACATTATTCAGAGATTGGGATGATTTAATCGACATACACGAAGGCAAACCACCTATGCCAGGAATTAAATATTAAATAATGTCATTTTTATTTTATGAATAAGAAAATCAAAATTACTTTAATAATTGTTTGTGGATTGATTGCCTCTTATTTCCTTTTTTTATATTATCTGAACCATCATTATTATATAGAAAAGAAAATCGGGGATATTCAGATATGTGATAGCGATTTAAGGATTGCACTATATAAAACACTTGAATTTGATCACAATATTCCTGTTCATTATCAGTTATACAAAGGAGACAACCTTTTACAGGATCACCAATTTTTAATAGGAACTGATGATTTTGATATTGGAATAAGCTATTTTATTCCAATATGTGAGGATAGTATTTTTAAATTGGCAATTTTTGAAGAAATAAATACAATTTTTACATTAAATATAAATAATTATAAGTAATAATTATCATACGGAAGCATGATATTTTATTAAAATCACTGCCAATAACTAGCAAAGTCGTTGGCAGTTTTAAATCATTTTATTTATGGCAAATAAATTTCAAAATCCGTGGGATGTAGGCGGAGAATACTATAATCAAAATGCCGTTCATACTGAGTACCTGCCAGAAGGCTTCTTAGAAACCAAACAAAGCTATCAGGAATGGAAAGCAGAACGAGAGCAAGGTAAATCATCAGGAACGAATCCCCCAACCGAAGCATACTTAGTAAATGATAGTGATTATACCATTTATTTCAAGCCGGAAGAAGATATGACAGTGGATGGAAAAGAATATGCAAATGGAGGCTCTTATCCGTTAGCTCCGAAACAAAGTTGGCATTACGGAATAGATGGAGTAGCAGCACCTCATTTGAAAAAAGAAAAAGTATATAAAGTATCAACAGGTTCAAGCGTAACGGTAACTAATAATGACATAGACTATAAAAGTGCAGGACTTAAATCTTGGGCAGGTAATGTTATAGAAGGAAGATGGCAGGGAGTTAATTGGTTAGATGATATTTCGGCAGATGTAATTATAACAGAGCATAAAAATATCTTTGGTATGACATACGAAACTGTTAATGACAAAAGACCAAAAGGAGGTGGAGACAAGTCTTGGATAAATCTATTCGGTTCTGCTGGATTAAAAAATTTATCTAAATACAGAAGTAATAATTATACGATTCGTAAAGTGAACTTTTTAGCTAAGTAAAGTATGAAGAAAGTATTCAAACCATTACTTTTATTTGCTTTATATTATCCATTGATAGATCTTATTTTATTTTATTCATTTGTATTAAGGGCTACAATTGAACTTGGCAGGCTTCCCTATTATGGTAAACCAGACCCGCAGGAGTTGGGGTTTAGCACACATTTCTGGTTAGTATTTTGGAGTTCGGAACCAATACCTTACTGCTTGCTTGCTATCGTAATATATGGAATTATTTGTTGGGTTAAGAAAAAGAATATTTTAAAGATTAATAAATTTCATTTTATTGTTTTTGGACTTTCGGTTTTATTGTCAGTATTTACGCTATTAAGTCCGCTGTTTGAATGGTTTATAGATTAACAGGATGGTAGCAGCTACAATATATAGTAATAAAAAATGGCTAACTAAAGCGATGAAATGGATATTCTTTTTTATTCTTTATTATCCCTTGCTATATATAATATTTCTTGTTTCTTTTTATATAAGAGTTGTGATTGCGATAGGAGGCTTTCCTCCTGATGATACTTCCCCTAAAGCGTACAAATTTTATATACATCACAGCATTGTTTATTATTCGGGAGATTTAATGACTTTAACATTTATAATAACAGTTTTGTCTTGTATAAGATTCTCATTTATTTACAAATCGCACACATCCATTCAGCCATTTTTCTATCACTCTTATATTTCATTGGGATTATATTTAATAATTATAAAAATGTTGGTGGATGGTATTGCCGGGTGGTTTCACGGATAAGATAAGTACTATATTATGAAAGTAATACTTAGGTTTCTGAAAACATTGGTTTATGTTTCAATTTGTATCCCAATGTTATTTCTTTTTCTTTTTTATGCATTCGTACTGAGAGCAAAGTTACAACTGGGATATTTTCCAACATATAGTAATCCTGAACCATCAGAGTTAGGTTTTCAAATACACTATTGGCTTACTTCTATGGCAATGATAGCAGCACTTTATAGTATATTTATAGTATTGGTTTATTGTATTGTTTGTTTAATAACCAGAAAAAACCATGCTTGTCTTTGTTACATTTGTTTCTAAACCCTTTGAATGGTTTATGGATTAAATGAAATGCAAATATTCGGGTGTTCTGGCAAAAAAATGGCTCTTTCTGCATTTTTGTTGGCTTTGTGTGGTTAGCCAAAATGCAGAATGTGCCAATTGTGGGTAGCAAAAATTATTTTCAAAATGTGGGTAGGCGAAAAATTAAAAATAATCGGATTAGTTGTTTTTTTTCGATGGTTTAATTTGTGACGTTTGTTCCAACCAGCTTGCTGGTAACGTTTTGAGGCTTTGCGAAGGAGCGGAAATTGAAGCGAAAAGTTTCAATTTAGCGACACTGTAAGCAAAAGCCAATTAATTGAATCAATTTAAGAAAAAAAGTCAATGTAATTGGCTTTTTGCGGAATAGAAAGCCGAAACTTTAAATTTTAGCCTTAACCCGCCATTGCGACAAACCCTTGTTAGCGGTAGTGCTTATTGTTTTCAGAAATGTTTTTTCTTTAGCTAAATGATAAATGCAATAATAATATACGACAAAACATTCCCTGTTGCGTGAGCAATCCAGCCAGGTATTATACTTCCGTTAGCATACTTTTCTTTTATATATCCGATTGTCCACCCTGCAATAAAAGGAAACAGGAAAGAGAATAAAAGAAAAACTATTGATGTTTTAGTTAACGCCCAAAATAAAAGCAAATGTATAAATCCAAATATTACAGCCTGAATTAGGTTTCCAGTATTAAAACCAAATTTGTTTGTTAATTGTTTTGCTATAAACCCTCTGAATAAAATTTCTTCAGCTAATGATGTTTTAAGTATTGCAACAATAAGAAGAATAATTATTGAAGTTCCACTTAAGCCCATTTTTCGTAAAACTCCTGTCACGCTTGGTGGCGACAAAACAGCTTGCTTGATACTTTCATCGATAAATATCAATACCAATCCGCTAATAAGGAACAATATTGATGCTAAAAGTACATAAGAAACAGATTTTGTTGCAGGTTTAAATAATCCGATATATTTCAAAAAAGTAACGTTTTTGTCTTTTCGGAATAAAAAAATATAAAAGGTATCAACGTGAAAAGCGCTAACTGAATTGTTGTTGAAATAATTTCATTTGTTAATTGGTTCATATTTTTCTCTCGTTTTGAAGTTTATGCAATATTTGAGTGGGCGCATTACCGCTAACTTACTACCTAATGTAATATCTTTTTCAAATCCGTCTATTGTTATTATAGTATCCAACGTTTTGTATTTTGAATCCTAAAGAAATACTTCCCGGAAATATGTTTAGGTGATGATTTTGTAATGTAATTACATAACTATCATCAGTTGTGGGATTGAATAAGTTCGATTATTTTATACTATAAGTATTAAACACGCATTAGTAAAGTATAAATATTTTTATTAAACAATTATACGATTAGATGCACTTAGAGTGGAAGGTTTTTTAAAGTTGGTGTATTTATTTTTTAATACTCAATGCACCTGAAGGACATTTTGAGACTTGATCAATAAGTTCCTCTGAAGTGGCATTGTGTGGTTTAACCCAAGGTTTTTCTTTGGGATTATAAACTTCTGGCAATGTTTTACACATATTCCTTAATGTATACATTTTTCAGGTTTCCATAAAATAGTTACTTCTCCGTTTGAATATTCGTGTGTTTTCATGATTTGGTTTTTATAAGATATATGATACAACTATCAAGATAATAAATTTTTGGCATTATTGTAATTTCTATTCCTTATTTCTATTTATGTATTGGCTCTTATCTTAGTGTTCTTTAGCGTTTAAAAATTATTTTGGGAGTGTTTTATTCTTTTAAATTAAAACGTTCTGAAAAGTGTTTTTTCAGAACGTTTTAAAAATGTTTAAATGCTCACTAATTACTGTTGTTATATTAAGCTACCTCTTCCGAAGTGGCAAATTCTTCCATTCTAGTAATTAAGTTGTTTTCAACGGTGTAAATCTGAACCCATTTTTGTTTGAGTTCTCTTCCTGATCTTTTAACTCTCTGATGTTCTTCGCCTAAAACCACGACTGTATTTTTTTCAACGATAAACTGTTGAGGTTCAAACTTGATGATTTCAGTTCTTTCAAGAATGTTAGTAAAAAATGTTCTCACACCTTCCTTTTTTTCAAAAATCCCTTTGGGAATAATTTGCGTACCGTGGTAGATCCATACGGTATCTTCGGAAACAGTATCTACAAACTTTTCAATATCGCCACTACTGAATGCTAAGAACATATTGTCTACGACTTCTTTTGCTGATTTATTCATGTTTATAAGTTTAAATATTGAATGTGAGCTATTGGGGTTTATATTTTTGCAAATTGCATGTGAACTACTATTCTAACATCTTTTCCAATCCCTGCAGCACCTGGATCAAAATTAATATTGTAATCAAACCTGTTGATCGTAGTTTTTGCTTTTACACCTAATTTTTCACCTTGGTCGCTTGCAACAGATCCACCATAATACACATCAAAAATAACATCTTTAGTTACATCTTTTATCGTAAGCTTTCCATATAATAAATAATGGTTTGGTTTACCTGTTTTTAAGATTCTTGTACTTTTAAATGTCATTTCAGGGTATTTTTCGACCTCAAAGAAATCTGCACTTCTTAAGTGATTATCCCTGTCTTCAACATTAGTATTTATACTTTCAATTTTTACAGTAAAATCAACCTTTGCGTTGCTTAGTCCTTCTCCATCTGTAGTTAAGTTACCTGTATAATCCAAAAACTTACCATTCACCATGCTGATTCCAGAGTGGGAAATATTGAAGTTTAAAGAAGAGTGATAGGGATCTACTTTCCATTGAGTTTGAGCAAATGAGCTTACTGTAATAAATAGTAGCGCCATTACTGACATAAAGCTTTTTCTAATTGTATTCATTGTTTTTTATTCATTTTATTTTAGTTAAATAATGATGTTTATTGTTTTCAGATGAAAGGTTATTTCATGTTATTTCTTAACAATAGTATGAACCCATTTTTCATATGCTTCCATAAACTTTTTTAAGAAACTTGCTGTAGATTCGTTGATGAGTTTGCCCTGATCATCAAATAATGCTGCTGCGCCACCAATATATGCTTCCGGTTGTGCCATTGTTGGTGCGTTTACAAAAGTTAAGGATTGTCTTAAATGATGATTCGCTCCAAAGCCACTAATGTTTCCGATAGAAACACTTACGATACCCGCAGCTTTTCCGTCCCAAGAGTTGTCTCCATAAGGACGAGAGCCTACATCAATTGCATTTTTTAAAACAGCAGGAACTGAACGGTTGTATTCAGGAGTCAAGAAAAGAATTCCATCAGCTGAAGCTACTTGTTCTTTAAAAGTCACCCATTCTTTGGGTGGAGTAGCTTCTAAATCTTCATTAAACATAGGAAGATCAGCGATATTTATTAATTCCAGATTTAATGATTCTGGAGCCATTGCCATTAGAGCTTTGGCTGTTTTTAGATTAAAAGATTCTTTACGTAAACTTCCTACGATAACTGCTATTTTGTATGTATTCATAATTATTATTAGTTTTTTAATATGAGAAGTGATATACTTCCATTTATTAGATTCTTCTTTGAAAAGAATTGAAATAAATTATTAGGTTGAACTTGTATAAGAATTTATAACAAGTTTATGATTGTCTTATTTTCTAAGAAAATAAGATGACACCTTAGGATTTAGGTCTTTTTTGAGTCATTTGAAATAGTGTAATTGCAATAGTTGCATTTACACATATCTTATAGTTTAGTTTTTGAAAACTACTTCACCATCTTTAGTTAGTTCAAATTTTTCACCCTTACCACTTAATTCATATTGATCGTTCTTAAACCAAATTCCTGAAGCTGGGTTTTGTCCTTTTAACTCGATTTGTTCACCACCATTAAGGTAAATCTTAGCTTCATCAGTGGTATTATTCACTGTTAAGTCAAGTGTTTCTCCTTTGTCGTTTGTATAAGATGTTTGTATGATTTCTTCTTGATAATCATATACTACATTTCCATGTTTTGACAAGGTGATATCATTTCCTTTTCCTCTCAATTCATACTCTTCATTTGTGTACCAAATGCCCGAAGCTGCTCTTTCAGCAATAAGTTCACTTGTTTCACCATTGAAGGTAATAGTTGCGGTATTTTTGTTATTATCAAACGTTATGTCTAACGTATTACCATCTTGATCTGTTGAAGTAGTCGTTACAATATTGTCATCTGCATTTTCAATAAAATCTGTTGCTTCAGTTTCTTGAGTTGGTGCATTATTACATGAAGTAATAAAAAAAGCAGCAAGCATGGCGATGGTTAAAAAGTTCTTTTTCATGTTGTTAATTGTTTTTTGTTTTAAAAAATTAGAAATATTGCCTTTACTCTTTGCTCAGAAGTAGTCTTTTGAACTTTGCTGTTTTATGAGCTCGTAATATATAGACTATCCTTTGTTGACAAAGTATAAAGGCAATCGATTCGGTTGCTTGATAACAACAAAAACAAATTAGGATTGTTTAGTTAACTGTACGTCAATAGCTAATCTGATTTTATCAGAAACAACGACACTTCCAGCTTCTGTTACTGCATTCCAAGTTAAACCAAAGTCTTTTCTACTAATTTCTCCATTGATTTCAAATCCAGCTTTAGTTTGTCCATATGGATCAACTGCAATTCCATTTAATTCTACATCTAAAGTAACTTCTTTGGTTACATCTCTTATAGTTAAATCACCTGTAAGTTTTTCACCGATGAAGGATTTAGATACAAACTTAAGTTCAGGATACTTTTCAGAATTAAAGAAGTCATCTGATTTTAAGTGTGTATCTCTATCTTCATTTTTAGTGTTTATAGATGCTGTATTTGCAGTAAATGAAATTTCAGCGTTTTCGAAATTATCACCATCTGTTTTTGCAGTAGCTTTAAAATCTTCGAAGTGACCTGTTACTGTTGAAATCATCATGTGCCTTACTTTGAAAGCGATTTCTGAATGTGTGTTATCGATGACCCAGTTTGTGTTTTTACTCATTGTTTTTATAATTTAAATTGTTATTAATTATTATTAATTATTATTGAATTATTTTTTCAAGACGTCTTGAATTTCTTTTTTTTTTTTAAATTGTGCATTAGCATATGGACATAAAGGCAATATTTTAATATTTTTCTCTCTGGCCATTTCTACTATTTTGTATAAAAGTTGCTTGCCTATTCCTTGACCTTTAAAAGCAGGATCAACCTCTGTGTGATCAATGATTATAAAATCAGATGAAGGAATAGAGTAGGTCATTTTACCAGCTGTTACATTATCTTCTTCAGCTATGGCATAACCCTTTGTTTCGGATTCATTTATTCTTACTTCCATGATGATTAGTTTTTAAAAGATTATAAATTCATTGGAATTTCCATTAGTAACACTCTTGCATCATCTGCTGCTTTAACATTTAAAGAGTCTGTATCCCAAATCCCCATTCCATCTCTTTTAGATAGTTTTCCACCATTGATTTCTACATCCCCTTCGAGTATGAAAGCATAAACGCCATTTCCTTCTTTTTTAATTTTGTAAATATCTTCATTTCCTTTTGTGAAATCACCAATGTGAAACCATGCATCTTGATTGATCCATACACCTTGTTCATCTTTATGTGGTGATAACACTTGATAGAATTCGTTTTCTTTAGCGATATCTCTGATGGAAATTTGATCGTAGCGAGGAGTAACATTTCTTTCTTTAGGGAAAACCCAAATTTGAAGGAATTTCACTTCTTTGTCTTTGTTTTTATTATATTCAGAGTGTGTAACACCTGTTCCTGCGCTCATCACTTGAACATCACCTTCTTTAATAACAGTGACATTTCCTAAGCTATCTTTATGTTCTAAATCACCTTCCAATGGAATAGATATAATTTCCATATTGTCATGTGGATGTGTTCCAAACCCCATTCCTGCTGATACGGTATCATCATTCAAAACTCTTAATACACCGAAATTCATTCTTTCTGGATTGTGATAATTAGCGAAACTAAAAGTATGATATGAATTTAACCAACCATGATTAGCATGTCCTCTTGTGTCTGCTTTGTGAATTATTTTTTTCATTTTCAATTTTATTTAAAGTGTAAATAGTATAAATTTAATTACACTATACTTTTCTTCCTTTCTGAAGTACATTACAAAGGTAGGACAGTTTATAATAATTGTAGATATGAAAACAAGGGGGAAACATATGAAAAACCGATATTAACTAGGATATTGTTCTAGGTTACAATTAACGATAGTTGTAATGGTCTGACAATTAGTGCTTTATATAAAAAGTGTTTTAGGGTCGAAATAAAAATACCAAGATTAAAATATGTAACAAATTTTATGAAAATTATGATTTCAATTCGCTATTTCTAAAACTGGTAGGGGAGAGTTGAGTATTATTTTTGAAAAATGCACTGAAATTCCCAGGTTCATTAAAACCTAATTCATCGGCAATTTCTTTATTAAGTAAATCGGTAAAGTACAATAACCTTTTCGCTTCTATGACGATTCTTGTTTGAATGTAATCTTTAGCTGTTTTTCCAATTTTTGATTTTACTGTTCGATTTAAATGATCTGGAGTAATAAATAGTTCATTGGCATAAAATGTAGTGGAGTGTTCTTTTTTATAGTTTTTTTCCACTAATTTTTTAAAGGAGCGAATTAAATTATCACCAGTAGTATCTATATCGGATTCTATAGGATTAATGGAACAGATATTATTACATTCAATTAGAAGTAGTTTTAAAAAGGCACCAATAGACAGGTTTTTCATGTGCTTATCACTATGAAATAAATTGAAAATACTTGTAGTATATTGCTCTATGGTATTAAATTGTTCAGGTATAGGTGTTAGTGGTGGACTTTGTCCATAGTTATGAAAAAGGTTTAAACTATCAATAAAGGATAACGGAATTGAATTTTCTATTAAAAACTGGTTAGAAAAAATCATGGAATATCCGATGGACTTCTCTGACTCTATGACTTGATGTACTTGTCCAGGAGCTACAAAATAGATTTGATGATTAGATAATTCATAAGTATTGAAATCGATTTTATGTTGTCCTTTTGCTTTTTTAATGATTAGAACTGTATAATAATTGTGTCTATGTGGTTCGTCAACTTCTCCGGCTCGTTTAACGTAAATATCTTCCATTTTTGAAATGCCAAAACTTACGTTATGTTCTTCTGCATTTACATTTTCATAAATTTTTACTGTATTCATATGATAATTACACGAAGTTTGAGAAGTTTATGCAATATTGTATATGCAATATAGTAAAAACATCTTTATTAATCTTATTCAGCTAAGGTTTTAGAGCATACGAGCCTAACATATTCTCTACACTGATTCAGATTTGCTGTGTGGCTGTTCTATATATATAGTATGTGAGTTTTCATGTTGTTCTAGAATGATCGAACTGGAATAAAGACAAAGTGTCACGTATAATGCGGAGGTAAGCATTACGATGATTCTTTCTATTCTGTTGTTTTTATTGACTACTAAGATGTAAATCAATAAAGGAATAAAAAAGCTTGCAAAAATCATTAAGCCTGCTAATGAAATATATTGACCATATTCATTGTTTAATAAGGTGAGTAGCGTCCCAATTGTCAGACTTACAATACTAAACAAACCTATCATAGCAACTGTTTTAATAGATTTCCTTTTATGTTTTATGAATTTACTAATCGCATATAATGGAGTGAACACAAATCCATTAGTTATAAATCCTGCTAAAAGTAAGGTTTGGGAATAAGGATGCGTATTGAGGTATAATCCTAAGATAATTGCAGATATTCCTAAAACAAATAGAATTCTATATATGGTATTTTGCATGATTGTGGTTTTTTAGCTTTTGAAAAGCTTCTTCACAAAGATAGGGCTTTTTGATTGTTGTTATAAAGAGGTCATTAATCACGTCTTGACGATCAATACATCAAGTGTTGTTTAGACTTATCGTTCCATTTAGCTTTGTAATCCGCATTTACAAAATAGATTTTTAGATCTGCTTTATAATCGGCATCTACAAAGTATATTTTCTTATCTGCTTTGTAGTCAGCATCCGTGAAGAACCATTTACCATCATTTTTTCCTGCTTTATAATCCGCATCAACTTTATAAACTAATAGATCGGCTTTATAATCTGCATCTACAACATATACTTTGACATCCGCTTTGTAATCGGCATTTACTGAAAACACTTTTTGTGCCTTTACAGTTAAACTGAAGCATAGGATGGTTATAATAAAAAATAGTGCTTGTTTCATATTGTTGGTGTTTATGTTATATAGTATTGAATGCAATCATGAATCTAATTCTTTTTCTTCATGATAAATACAATTCCTGCTGTTCCGCCTGATCCTTGATAAATACCCGTGAGTTCAAGTGTGTTGACAAGTTCAAATCCTTGTTCCACCATGTGGTTCAAAACTGCAGCATAGGATTTTTTATTGGTCAAAAAATCTGAATAAGTTTCACCATCTTTTATTTGTTGAGGACTATCACCAAAATCCACTAATACTTTTAGTTTTTTAGAAAAAACTTTACCTTGAACAGCTACGTAAGCATAAGTATATTCCGCTTTTTGAGTTGGTGTAGTAGGATTAGATTGTGCGAAAGTCAAACTTGTGGTCAACATCAATACTGACATGATCACAGTAATTAGAAATGCCTTTTTCATTTTATAATATTTGCTATAAACTTATCACTAATTTTTCTTCTTTTGGCATTTTATAAGGTAAAAAGGGTAAATGTCATTCACTGTTACGATTTCTATTAATCCTACATTTTTAAACTCTTCTTTGATAGTTTCTATATCGTAAAAAAAGAGATGGAGCCCTCCAAACACTTCAAATCTGTCTTTTTCAATATAATTTCCTTGTCCATAAATAGAAGCCGCTTTTGTTACTGTTGCAAAAATCATATAACCATCCTCGTTAAGTTGTTGATAACAATCATGAATCAATTTTTCTCTATCCTTTTTGTCTAACAAATGGATTAAGGCATAACAATAGATACCATCATAAAAATTTTCGTCAAAGGGCATATCTGTGACAGAACCATGATGAATTATCAATCTTTCACCAAAATGTTGGTGTGCTAATTCAATAGCGGTTTTTGAAATTTCAATTCCTGTTACATTTATCCCTTGATTTAAAAATATTTGAGCATTACGACCATAACCAATTCCAGGAATGAGTATATTTTTTATTTTATTTTAAATAAAGAACTCCTGAACTAATAGTGTAGCAGGTGCAGGTTGTAAACCCCACATTTCTTTGCGCTCTTTAAAGGAAGCTTCCCAGTAATTAGCCATGAGTGTTGTTAGTGGTTAATGGATTAATAAATATAAAGCATATTTAATGATTAGCAACTGCAGTTTAATGCTTTTTATTTGACGATAAACTTTTTCAAAACTGTAGCATTATTTTCTAAATTGAATTTGATTAAATATAAACCATTGTTGAGGTTTTGAGGTAAATGAATAAGACATTCTTGACAATTCAATGCGCCTTCTATAATTAGCTGTCCGACCGTATTATAAATCTGGTAGCTCGCATTTTCTGTTTGATCTAGACTTACATTTAATACATGACTTGTAATTGTGGGGTAAACTTTTACCCTATAATCCTTCTCATCTATTTCCTGAACAGAAGTTCCTGAAGTAGTGGTGATCGTCGCTTTTAAATTTCCACAAAGTTTATAAAGCTTGTTGTTTCCCGTATTGCTAGATTGATTATAATCAAAAACTCTAAATACATATTCCTTATGAGGTTGTAAGTTAGTAACACTGACATGATTTTCAATGCCATCATAAACGACAAAGGTTTCATCACCTAAATCATCTCCTGCTGAAAATGAAGCGTCAGCATTATAAGAGATGCCATCCAAAGGGAAGTTTTTAATCTCAGAACCTGCTTTTACGGCGAGTACTCTTTTATTTCCTGTTCCGTTTGTCCAAGACGCGGTTACTGAATTATTTGTCAAATCAGAAAAAGTGATATCCTGACTATTTGTTAATGGAATATCTAATAAATCATGTGTAGGAAATGAAGAAACGTTGGCGATACAATTCCATGGTAAATTGTCGAAATCGGCATTAAATTGGTTCGCACTGCCTCCTGCCACTCTTTTGTTTAAAATGAAAACCCAAGTATATCCATTACTTGTTCGTGTGAATAGTGAAGAAGTTCCATCTAAAGAACCTAAATGCCACCAATGATTATTAGAATTGACTGACCAGCCTTTAGCATAGTTAGGGTTATTTGCTGAAGCTGTTGTCATTGTTGCAATTGTGGAAGCATTTAAAATGTCAGGTTTTGTTGAAAAACCATCCACCGCTAATAATAACTGAACTAAATCTCTTGTTGTAGCAATCCATCCTCCATGAGCGCCCATGGCTTCTAAGTTAAAACCACCATACTCCCAAGGAACCTGAGTATTGTTATTATAACAAGATAAAGTAGTATATCCATTGCCGGTATATTCTCCTTCTCTTTCCATTTTATCCTCTAAAAGATTTTTTCCTAAATGCATATCACAAATTCCTAAGGGTGATAAAATTTCGTCTTTGACATAATTTTCATAAGTCGAGTTGGACAATTCTGCTATAATTTCACCGAGTATTAAATATCCAATATTGGAGTAAGCGTATGCTGTATTAGGAGTAAAATTTAAACCTTTTTCTAATAAGAAAACAATCATGTCTTCTTCAGTTGATGGATTAGTTGTGCCAAGAGTTTGAGTGACATGAAGTGGTGCAACAATGGGATCACATCCCGTAAAATGCCAAGGGTAGGGCGTGGTAGGATTTGGAAAACAATTCACATTACTATTCCAACCCGCACTGTGTTCTAAAAGATGTTGAACAGTAATATCATAAATTCTTTGATCTGTTATGTTTGCATTTGAAATAACAGCATGATTTTCTAAAATACCTCCTGGACCAAAAACTTTATCTGTTAATGATAACTGATTTTCTTCCATGAGTTTCATTATTGCAATAGAGGTGATGGGTTTAGATATACTTGCAATTCTAAAAAGGTGATGAGGAAGGGTCATTTCATTTCTTGCAGCATCTGCATGCCCAAAAGCTTTATGATAAACTAATTTCCCATCTTTTGCAATGGCGAAAGTTGCTCCTGGAATATCATAGGTTTGCATGAAATTATCGACTAAAGCATCACAACTATTAAATTGAGGAACGTCTATTCCTGTTTGTGCTTGGCTATGAAAAGTTAAAACAAAGATACTGATGATGAGGTTGAGGTATGTTTTCATGATGATGAGATTTAATAAAGAACGAATATATTTAATAGGAAAAAAGTCAGTTTAGGGGTACTGGTTTTTAACCTGAAGGCATGAAGGATATTTATATGTGTAATTTACGGATATTAAATTTAAATCAAAAAATTATTTTTAAGGATCAACTTTGGATGGAGTTGAGTTTATAAATCATCATACTGATGTGCAGAAATAGGGCGTCGTGGACTAATTATATTAGCTTGGATTGGTTTTATCATTTAATAGTACATAATCATTGAATTGGTTATTACTAGCTAAGGAATGTATTGAAGTATAAGTTGAATGCAATGCGAAGTTTTGAAATGAACAAGGCATTTGACAAGATTTAATCATTCAAACTTTATTAACGGTGTAATTAATTCAAAGGTTTTGCCATTGCTTTGTTCATAAATAATGGTGAACTCATGTTCTTTATTCACTGTCGGATTTTCTTTCAAAGTCAGTTGGATCATACGCATTAAATCTGGTTTAGTGGATAAGAATGAGGGTATTTCAAGTTGTTTTATGGCACCAAAATGTTGATTAAGACCTGATATTTTAAAATATGTCGAGAGGTCATCTTGTATGGAATTTGAATCTGTGAATGGCTGATTGCTAAAAATGGCAATCTTAGAAATATGTGCTGTAGAACCTTGATGTCCCGGTTCCGGGCATTTTCCAGCATAGGCAGTATTGATAAAAAAGTCTTTAAAATTAAAAGGTTTTACATTTCCATAATAACTGAATTGAGGTGTAATTTCAAGAACTATTTCGTTATATGCAATTAGATTATTGAGGTCAAATGATGTTGTAGAAAAACTCTGATCTGCATAGATTTTAGCAATTTTTTTAATTTCTAGATTAAGATTTTCAATATCAAAGTATGAAGGAACATCTTCACAGTTTTTCGGATTACAAGCTGTAAAGATGCAGGCAAGCATTAAAGATAAAATGAGGATTGTCTTTTTCATTTTTACTGTTTTTTATACTATTTTAATACAACTTAATAATTATTAGCCATTTTGAAACAGTTTTTTACACCAACCATCTAAAGATTCAGACTCCTTTCTTCATAATGAATCGTCTTCTGTTTTTTAATTGTATGGTTAAAAATGAACCTAAAACAAATGGGAAAGTGAGTGGGATAATTTTCAGTTTAATAAACAAATAGCTAACTACAAAAGAAAGTAAAACGGCTATTAATATTGATAAAGCATCTTTAAGTTTGGGACCTGCAAAGACCATAGCACATAGTATAGCATTGTAACTCAAGAGACCATTATTGATGTCCGCAATTGCTATTGAAAATTCAAAAGCTATGATTGCAGATAAAATACCTGCTGCTAAACCATACAAAGCTGAAATCGGAGCATGGATAAAAACGGCCAGAAAAAACAATAGCCCTGAGATGAGGTTTCCTTGAAATATAACTTGTCCGAAACCCTTAAATCCCAAGGTATAATAATCCAAATTAGCTGCAATACTCGTTGTGTTATCTAAGAAAGTTTGGGCAAGAAAACTCGGTGAAAATAAAAGTATGATCCAGGTAACTAACACAAAAGGGAGTGTAAATACAGCTTTGTTTCGTTTTAAGAAAAACTCTTGTACAATTGCTGCTATAGAAGCTCCAATAATTATGAATATCCAAGTTAAGATTACAGGTTTTAAAAACAACATTAAAGCTACGCCCACTAGCCCAGCACTAAATCCATAAATTCCACTATTAATGCTTTTGGAGTCATATTTTAAAAGCAAGGCTGTGACTGTCCCACATAGGGTAGCTAATAACGCGGCTAGACCCATGACAATAGAGCCATAAAAAATACCAGCTAAAAATAAAAAACCTGTAAATGCATTTTCTTGAAGCATGATTTGCCCCAAACCTTTAAATAGGAGTTTAATGAAAAGATTTGTTTTTCTTATAATACCATACTTCATAAGATTAATGCTTAGCACTTTTCATTGTCATTTGTTTTTCGAAAAAACATCAAATTGAATCGCATTTTCAATCAAAATTAATCATTAAACCCACACTATTTATCACATTATTCACCTCGTTTTTATATATGCTTACCTACTCATTTTCATAATATTATGAACTACACCACCATCTACAATAATATCTGTACTTGTGATAAAGCGTGCAGCATCACTTACTAAAAAACTAACAACATCAGCCACTTCTTCGGGTTGACCATTTCTTTTAAGAGGTGTCGCTTGTTTTATCATTTCCATTCTTTCAGGATGTTCTTCAGCTGCTTTTAATGCCATAGGCGTTTCGATAACTCCTGGAGAAACAGATACAATTCTAGCTCCTTTTTCACCCCATTTATTGGCATTTTTATGAGTTAATAGCAATACGCCTCTTTTTACAAAATTGTATAATAGGTCGGAATCGTTGTTCACATATTCACTTATAATATCAAAAGAATCAGCAGCTTGAGGATGAGTCAATGCGTCATCATAAGCTGGATTAGCAGGAACGGTATGTGCCATCATCGAAGCGAGTAATACCGCAACTGAACCTTCCACAGCTAAAGGATAAAAAGCATCTACTAATAATTCTGTGGCCACTAAATCGATGTCAAAAATCTTTTGTAAATCCTTCATGGAACCACTCACGCCTGCAGTATGTATTAAAGCTTTGAAAACTCCTTTTTTACCTACAAACTCAACCAGTTGTTCAATGTCTTTGGCATTAGTAATATCACAACTTATACCAGAAACATCATATCCTTCATTAGATAGAGTTTCTACAAATTGGTCAACTGCTTCTTGGGTATAATCAGTAATAACTAAATGGTAATTTTTAAAGCTTCTTGCACAAGCTTGACCTATTCCTCCTGCACCTCCTGTGATAACGATAATGTCCTTTGCTGTTTTCATGATCATCTTAATTTATAGATGTTATGAAGTTAACAAATTTGTGGTCAAATTTTCTTCCATTCTAAAATGATTTACAATTTACTGTAAGGTAAGTGTTTTAGCTTTTTAATTTTAAAACCCTCATTCCCCCACATACCATTCCATCATTTTTATAATAGCCTCTTCGCAAACAGAACAAAAATGTTGCTCTTGCGTAAACATGATGCAGGTGATAGCAGGTCGGAATAATATTAACTAATCTGTTTGCTGTTAGAGTTTGTTGTTTGAATGCTTTTATAATAAATCATAATAAGGCTAACAATAACGAAATATACAAATATTGAATTATAAGTTGAATTGTCTCCAGAATATACAATGATTGAAGTTGCAGATAATGGAAGTCCAACAATCACTAAACTTAGATAAGGCCATAGTTTATTTTTAATAAAATAATAAGCAACAAAGAATACCCACCATCCTATATAAGGTATTGGAATAGTAACACTTAATGTTTGTAAGATTCGTTTTACAATAATGGTGAGGTACCAAATGGGATCGTTTTTGATATGATACAATACTTTTTCTTTGACAATTTGTTCGTATTCGTCTAAGTCTTCAATTTTTACATAATATAATTCTTTCTCATCATAATAGTTGTCAAAGTAGTACTTCCCAGAATATTCAATGTCTAAACCATATTTTTCTATAAGTATGGGCACAGCATAATGATATGGAACTCTATCATCCCAAACAAAATCATATTTATTGTCAAAATCACCTAACCCACAATAAATAGGATGCCAAGTTCTGTGTCCACTCGTTGTAGCCCACTTATATGGATAACCACCCGCATTTTCAACAAGTTCAATGGTATTTTGGAATTTTTTATCAAAATGGTTTCGGATGATGTTTTTAGTTGTGAAAAAAGAAACTAATCCTAAAGAAATAACCAAGAGTTTTGTGATCAAATGCTTTTGTTTCATTAGTAATATAATGAAAACAAGGGATAGCAAAACAACAGATATTTCATTTCTAAATTCACTTGAAAATCCAATAACTGCTCCTGAAATAGTTACTAGAATTAAACTAATCAGTAGTTTTTCTTTTTTAAAAAGTGCGTAAGCATTTAATCCTAAAACTATAAAAAACGTCGCACCAAGTAACCCGAAAATATTTTGATTTGAATAGGTTTCAAAAAGAAAAAATGGCGTTAAACTAATTAAAACAATTAATGAAATACCATAAAGCACCATTTTAAGTCTCCAAAACCCAAAGTAAAGTATGATTAAACTGAAAGTAAAAAAGATACTATTGAAGAGTTTTATACTAGGATTTTCTGGACTTCCTTTGACTATTGCATTTGGCAAAAAAGCCCATATTCTTGCATGCTCGCCTAATCTTGACCAATGTTGATATTCCATGATTAATGACTCGCCGTTTTCATTAATTTCTTTTTGAGCTGCTTCTTTTGTGTATTCTAAATTTTTATTTAAAGTAGCGAGAGGAAAGTCACCAGTATAATAATGGAAGTAAGCAAAATGCTTTGCCTTTGAATAACTAAATCCAGAGGTGTGTCCCCTTGATTGGAATGATGGAATTGATTTATAGTTTGATAAGCTAAAAACGAATATATTAAATAAAGCAATACTTGCAATAACCCCAAGCAATCCTTTTTTACTACAAAGTAGTTGTTTTAGATTATTGATATTGTTGGTCATGTATTTTGGTTTATAGTGCGGGTTTTTGAAACTCATGCATTAATATTAGTTTTTAGCTTTGACGTTTTTTTTTAAAAATATTTATCAAATAATGAAAGTAAAAGCATAAGTAAAATAATAGAGAGCATGGTAATGATAGTCCAATAATCAAAAGCATTATTTTCCCAAACCATATTGTTATAATCCATGATTATTAGCTGTCTAATGATAATTAAAAAAGCAAATATTATCATTCCAACTCTCAACCTACTTGTATTGATATAAAAAGAATCTTCCTTTGGGCTTTTCATAGTTTGTCTAAAATCTTTTAATGAATGCTAAATTAATTTAAATTATCCCGAAAAACTAAAACCTCAGTTCCCCACATACCATTCCATCACTTTTATCATAGCCTCTTCGCAAACAGAACAAAAATTTTGCTCTTGCGTAAACATGATGCAGGTGATAGCAGGTCGGAATAATCCATTAGATGTATATCCAGCACCTTCAAACAAACCAACTTGATTTGAAAATTTACTTTGCGTTAAGATTTCTTTAATGCTTGATTTATGCGCTTGTTCTTTTAAATAATAAATATTTTTCTTTTCCTTAATTATAGCTTCAGATACTTTGTTTTCTTTTAAAGCTGCTATTTCTTCTGACAGAATTTTACTTTCTTTTTGCCAATTTAATTGTTGGGTATCGTAAATATCTTTCTCCCATGGCGTAGGAATTTCAATATTTTCTGAAAATAAATGCTTCCATTTTACACTTGCGCTATTGGTATCAGCTGTGATATTAGCCGCTAAAGGTTCATGTCCTTCTGGGTAAAAGTCATTATAAGCAGATTCTGAAACATAATACTCATCACCTAATCCAAAAAAACTATGTCCAAATTCATGTAACATTAAAAATCCAGCATCTATGTCGTCTGCAGAGAAAGTGCAGTAATAATTATAAATGCCACCTCCACCGTATTTGTCTGTATTTGCCATGATTAAAATCGCGTCATGGGGAACATAAGCTGCAATGTTTTGAACAGCAGTAATGTTTTCAGTCATCAAATACCTATCGACATCTAAAGCATTGAATGAGGTATTTAAAGAAGTATTTTTAGATTCATTTGCTCTTGGATTATTTATTCCGGAATCTTCTGATGGCTTCATTACACCACGAATATTGAATTTGTTTTGATGGGATTTAAAAGGTCCTACACTAAAAAAATACCTCGTCAAACGTTTTAAATCACTTTCGAATTTTCCAGCTTCCTCAGCTGTATAACCATCTCCAATGATTACAAGATCAATTTTATTTTCAGGTTTTCCATTTTCTAAAATTGTGAACACTTCTATTGTGCTATCCGATAATTCCAAGATTTTCGCCTCTTTTTGAGGGTCAATAATGATGCTGAAAATTTCATGCAATTGATTTAAAGCATCTCTTTTTTCTATGATGAATTGAAAAGGGGATTTTGGTCGAGGAATAAGAGCAGATTGTTCAAAGGACTTTATTTTCCCTGCAATCGCTTTGTCAGTCGTTTGATATTCATTAAAATAAGTGTCAAATCCTTGAGTGTAAATGAGTTGATTGGATTGTAGATCAATGATTTTAAACTGTGATTGTCCGTAGTGAAATTGATCTATGAGATTAGACTTACTTCCTGCCCAAGTTCCATAGCTGAACACTTCATTCAAATTTATTTTTGTTGTTGAAGCATCGCCAATATAATGATAATCAATGCGTAAGGTTTTATCTTCAAAATATTGCTCAAACGCCACTTGACCGAATGTGGACGAGGATAGGATGAGGAGAAGAGGAAGGAGTGTAAGTTTGAACTTCATATTTTAGCATTGTATTATAATGATAAATGAAAAAAGTCTAAAATATGACTTTGCGTTCAAATTATTCCGTTTTCCTCATTTTAAACTCTAACATTTCAATTAAAAATTTTGCTTTTGTCATTCCCATTTGAGGTTTAATATCTTCAGAAGAAGCTAATTTAAACCACCATTCACACATGTCATTTTCTTCATCAGTACATGTGACACAGGCGTGAGTGTCTTCTATATCAAAACTTACTTCTTCCATATTGCCTGAATCAGCTAAAGTTGTTAATAAATCATCATAATGTGGACACTCTTTATAATGAGGACACGACTTTGTATATAAATTTCTACCCTGAACAAGTCCCGGCATATGAGCTTTTTCAGGTGCTATTCCAATGGCTTCTCTATCTAAGCTTTCAAATATAAATCTTGTTGCGTTTTTTCCCATTTTAGGCTTCATTGTTCCTTTAGAAGCTAACAACTCAAACCAATCACAAGAATTCCTGCTCTTTTTCGAGCATTTTTTACAGTTCTTAAGTGGATCAAGTTTAATAGTAATATTGCTAATTTTACTTTTTTCTGCTAAAACTATTGCAAGGTCCTCATGGTGAGGACATTCAGAATAATGTGAGGGGAGTTTCGAAAAAAATTCATAACGATAGTTTTCTCTACGTTGGAAGTTATAAATTGCATTTAATGAAAATGGAATTGTTGTATTGCTATTCAGTAACCAAAGTGTTTCAAAAATAAGCTGAGCTTGCACTTTGCCTATGTTTTTTTTCATTTTCCCAATCTTTCTCTCATCAAAAACATTCATCCAATGGCATGATTTTTCAAAAACAGCTAAAGAACATTCCGTACACTCCTTTACTTCTTTTATATCGAAATCAGCATCATTAATATCTCCACTTTCTGCTAATGCATTTCGCATTTTTTCATAATGTGGGCAACTTTTATAATGTATTGGGATGTTAAATCCTATGTTATCTCTGCTCCGGTTAATCAAAATTGGATTTATTGATGGCGGAATTGTTTTTCTTTGGTCGCCTAATCTTAGCGTTTCTAAAATAAGCAATGCTTGTTTTCTGCCTATCTGAGGCATCATTTTTCCAGCGTTATAAGCTACTTGATACCACCATTCGCAAATTTCATTGCAGCCACTACATTCATATACTTCATCGATGTTAAAGTTTACATATTCCATATCACCAATTTCAGATAGTACAAATAATATCTCTTTATAATGTGGACATGATTTGCTATCTATAATAGGTTTTTGATCATAAAAATATGCGTGGTCTTCGTGATTTTCAAAACTGTTGTTGTGATCGTTATTATTAATTAATGCAAAGTATTTACTACTTTCACTATTTGCCTTATCGTCGAGGTTTTGAATAATTAATTCAATATCCTCGTAGGTGTCAGTTTTGTTGATATATGCTTCAAACATTAATCCATTCCATAAAGAGCATGTGGGATTGTCTTCTTTGAAACATTTTTTACAATTGTGAACATCATTTAATTCAAAATCAGCAGCTTCTGGATGTTGGTCTTTTAGAACCGACTTAATCATTTTGTCATAATGCGGGCAAACTTTATAATCCATATTTTACTTTAATTAAAACAGTCAGTGGTTGCAGATTAATATGGATTTTTAAGAGCTAAAAGTTCATAGGAATCCTTAAGAAGTGAATGTAAATAATTTCTTTGAATAAAGAAAGTGAAAAAACACAACGGAATTTAGTCATTCTAATACTTTCTGAAAATATTTTTAAATTATTGCTATTTCTTTTGAATGTATTATTGATTCATCGACAATGTAAGCAAGAAAAAACTGTCTTCTAATCCGACCACATTATGCGTTACGTTTGCATCTAAAGCCACCATTTGTCCTGTTTCTAATACAATAGCTTGATCGTCTGTTATAAAACTTACTTTTCCTTCTAAAACTTGTACACTGATTACACCATTCGCTTTGTGTGGTTTTAAATCAGCATCTTCTTTGAGACCAATAATCACTAATCTTAAACTATCTGATTTGAAAATGGTGACAGAGTTGCGATCACTATCTTTCCAAGTGGATTCACTTTTTAATTGCTCTATAGATTTATTTAAATCCATTTCGACTAACTCCGCATTGATTAACCTATCACCTTCAGGTCTAAGTGGTGTAGCTTCATTATATTTTTCTTCTTGATGTATGGGAGTGCTATCAGATTCAGGGGCATGAGTTTGAAGTTTTTCCATTAATCTTGAGGATATAATGTCTGAGGAGATGCCATAGCCGTCCACTAAAAATCCTTTCATATTGAATTTTTTTGAAGATATAGCGTAAAGTACTGATTGGTAATCCGGATCTGATGCACCTTCAAAACGATAGACTTTATCAATACTGAAATTTTCTGGAGACAGAATGGTATTCGTTTGCATACAAACAATGCATTCTTCTTGTACATTAAAATCGTGGGTATAGCCACTATCAATCAATCCGTTAATGGTTTCTGATAATGTGCCATAGCTTTCTTTTAGTTGATTCTTGTTCATTGTTTATGCTTTTATATTTTGAAATTAATGTCTGCTTCTATTGATTTTTACTTATTTGTATTTAAGAAATAGGCATTAGCTGTAGATATAAATATAAATATAATTAAAATATCAGAGGAAAGGCTTTTTAAAAAATCAAATATCAAAATAGGTATATCAGTTCTTGTTATTCACAGATGAGCTTTATATACAGACTATGTGGTTGGTGGCGGAACACACAACCACGGAGGAGACTTCTTTGAGGATTTGAGCTGTTTTTTCAGACTAGGAATTTGTCTGTCAGCTTTTGTTACGCATTATGATAGTACAGAATTCCTGATTTCTTTTAAAAGTTGATCAGCAGCATCACTTTGACCTATGTGTTTTAATTGAAGCAATAAGTCTTGTAATATTGTTGATAATTGCTCTGTCTTCTTTACCATAATCCCATATAGGAAGTATATATCTTTGGAAAATTTCATCAAAGGACATTTCTTTAGTTACTATTCTCAATTGACCTTCAGCATTTGAAATATAGTTATTAGGGAAATGGTTAATTCGATAAGCTAATAAAACAAATAAGGCTTGCAGACTTTCTGAAGCTGTACCAGGATCATTTATACCCGGGCTAAGTGCTTTAATTGCAATTTCAGAAAGTTGCTTAAATCCTGAATAAAAAAATGTATCGACTGCAGAAATATCGATGATTAAAAGATGAGAAAGCAGTTCTTTTTCTATGGCTTTTGTCATTAATCCTTGAGTGCAATAAACCTCCATAATAGGCACACCTTTCATTATAAAATGACCTGGAGCATATTTAAAAGACAGGATATAGTTATGCTCATCTGCAAGTGCTAAAAGTTCCGTTTTATCAAAAGATTCAAATATACCTGATTGGGTGGAGTATAGGAGTTGACCTTCTTAAATTTCTAAAATTGTAGGTGCTTCTTTTAATACACAAATCTCTTTCATAGTGGAAAAAGTTTGAGTATAAATACCTTTTATTATTGTCGTGTACTTGACGGATTGTGTAATAGAATTTAAAAAGAAAACAAATAGTAATAAAGAAATTACAGCTAATAAAATGAGTAAGTAAGTACTTAGTGCGGGAACATAAATGCCTGATTCTATATCTCTAATTGAGGTCAAAAGTAAAAGACCGAAAATAATGACACCTGTATAAAACCCTATAAGAAATTGATGGAAACGATTACCTACCAATTTATCGAGGACTCTATTGGACAATTGAGAAGCCGCTTGATTGAGCACAACCATAACCATAGTAAAGCTAAAAACCGTGATGGAGATAATACCTGCAACAATTACAGACACGATAGTTCTTGCAGTAGAGGGGGTTTTTTAATCGAATCCATTCCGTGGCTGATTTTAGGCTTTTTCCAGTTTCTGTAAAATCAAGGTAAATCATAGCACCAGAAAGCAGCAGAAAGAATAAGATTACCAAAGAGGGAATAAAAGCAATACTATTTAAGATGCTATTCGTTTTTTGTTTGATCCAGATTTTGGTATTCATTCTTTAAGGTTTGCTTAAGAATATGACAATATTTCGGCTACTATAGTTCATTCTTTTCTAATGGTGTAGTAATTATCTTGCAAAAGGTACAATCATTATCTATGATTTATATTGCTTTCAGAGCTTAATAAATTACAATAAACAAATAATGACATTCAACTTTTTTTGCAATAAGTACGTTGTGAGTTCATAAGTATTTATTTCTTCATCGTATCAGAATATCGATTGTTGAATCAATTGATAGCAATACAATAAAATAAACAATTATGAAAAAGGCATTATTAATGATTTCTGTGGTGATTGCTATGGTGTTTTTTCTTGTAGCATGTTCTAAAAAAGAAAGAGGTGTTTGTTATTGTAAGTACGCCAATGGTGAAAAAAAGGAATTTGATTTATCTGCTGTCCCTCGTCCTGAAGCTAAGGACTCTTGTGCTTTGATCTCTAGTAATGCAAGTCATTTTGGAGGTAGCTGTTCATTGAAATAATAATGATATCATTTAGAATTTTTAAAACAAAAGCAAAGACACTTGGTATTATAACCTTGGTCTTTGCTTTTTCGTTTTCATGAGTGGTTATCTTTCTTATCAATTGACTTGTTTATATTAAATCACCTCCTTCTTCAAAATCATCTTCATGTCGATTGGGAAACATCATATCTAATAATGCATCTTCATCCTTTGGATAATCTGCTGCACTAAAATCATGTTCAGCCTTTATCTGCTGTATGCTATGTTTTAATTGTTGTAATTCTTTCTCATAACGCTGATCTTTCATTGCTAAAAAACTATCAATTTCAGATTCTAGCTTTATAACATTCGATTTAAGTATAGCATTTTGGTGATTACATAACTCACTTAAATAGCAGCTATTGAACTTTCCTTCTAAAGCTTTAATCTTTTCTTTAAGATATGTAATATGCTCTTTTAACATGCTTTAAAATTTGAGTTGCTTTTCATTTTACTGAGTCACTGATACAAAGATAAAAAGCGACTACGTCAAATCGTGTCGCTTTGAAATTTATTATTTTAATTTTTTCGTTATGCGTAGTTTGCTATTTTATTGGTTTAAAACAATATAAAGTATAATAGAGACTTCGCTACTTGTAACCATTTTTCCAGAAAAGTTATCTCCAACATCATATTCTTTTCTATTGATCTTAAAATCTGAAGAGGTGAATTTTAAAGTGTTTTTTTCTTGAACTAATGTAAAAGGTAAAACAACATTTTTAGTGACATTTTTGATCGTTAATTGACCATGAACTAAGTAGAGATTGCCAGATTTGTTTTCAAATTTTGTGGACTTAAAAGACATTTGAGGGTAGGCGTCAGCATCAAAAAACTCACTTGTCAATAAATGCTTGTCTCTTAACCCAATCCGGGTATCTAAGCTTTTTACTTCAATAGTAAAATCGGCTTTACTCCCTGATAAGTTTTTGGGATCAAAATAAAAATGACCATCAAAATCAGAGAAATTTCCTTTTACATTTGATAAGAATTGCTTGATAGAAAAACCGACGCTGGATTTTTTATGATCCAAGGTCCATTTTGGTGCGGTTTGTGCATTTAAAAGACTCGTGATGAATATGGAAATTAGTAATGTTAGTCCGAGTTTTCTAATCATTGTGTTCATAAACGTTTTTTAAAAGGTCAACTTGTTATAATTAACTACAACTAATATAGTGAAATGTTTTTAAATATACGACCTCATTGATGGATATATAGTATTTCAAAAGATTTTATGGTTGTTGTCTTGTGATTGAAAAGTAATAATGACTTTTTATGCTTCTAGCTTTAACAACTTCCTCAACATTATAGAATCATTTTTGGCCAATTGGATTTATCAAAAGTACTCTCATGAGTAATGTGGGTTTAGGATCTTAGTGCAAAATTCTACTTCTCTTTATCCAAAATCAGTTCATTTCCATGATCAATAAGGCTCAAGACACTACTTTTTCTTTTTTAAATAAATGCACTATTTTTTTAAAGATCAAAACAATGATCAAACTTCCAATACCAACGATTAATCCGATGATGAACTCAGTTAACAAAGCAGGAAAAGAGGGTAGGAAACCATGAAAAACATCTAGGTTGTGTGCAAAAATACCTCCAGAAACCATCAATAAAGCAATAGTACCTATCACTGTTAAGCTTCTGATGACCACGGGAAGTGCGCTGACTAGCCATTTTCCTACTGTTCTTTTAATGCTTTTTTCTTTTTTGCTATTTTTAATTAACTTAAAACCTACTTCATCCATCCTAACAATCAGTGCCACTATACCATAAACTCCCACAGTGGCTAATAAAGCAATAAGACTCACCACAATGATTTGAGAAAGTAAAGGCTGACCAACTACGGTGCCTAAAGCTATGATGATAATCTCTACTGAAAGGATGAAATCTGTTAAAATAGCACTTTTGACACGTTTTTTTTCAAATGCTACGATTTCAGCTTCGCTATGTGCAATTTCTTCTAATATTTCTTTCTTTTCTGATTTTTTAAATAGAAACTCATAAATTTTTTCTGCGCCTTCATAAGCTAAGTAAATGCCACCTATAACTAAAATAATTATTATTGCCCGAGGCAGGTATGCACTCAAAAGGAAAGCTAAAGGCAGAATGATTAACTTATTGAGGAATGACCCTTTAGATATGGTCCAAAGCACAGGTAATTCTCTTGAAGACGCAAAGCCGGAAGCTTTTTCTGCATTTACAGCTAAATCATCCCCTAAAATACCAGCTGTTTTCTTCGCTGCTATTTTACTCATTACAGCAACGTCATCTAAGAGAACGGCTATGTCGTCAAGTACTGCAAAAATGCCTGATGCCATAAAATGATTGGTTTATTTTTGTTGACTTAATCTGCAAAAGTAGAAGAAAAGTATTAATTAATAGGATAATAAGATGTTTTTTAAGTGAGTAAATTAAAATTTTGGAATTCAAGGATGTTAGGTTTTTGTATATGCTCATTAAAATTTCATACTATACTATGCGATAGTGTCTGTTTAAGTGTGGTTTTTTTCCTTAATGTAACTTTTGTTCTTCACCTTTTGAAAACCATTTCTTCTTTTATAAATGAAAAAATGGTTACTCATCATTTAGACATTACTAATTTTTATTTTAATCTTAATTTAGAAAACGTCTCCTTATGACTCTTTAAATTAAGAATAGGTTTTAGTAAAGGTTTATTTTTTATAATCTAAATGATAAATTGCAATTAGTTTTGATATTGATAACATTGTATTATGTTTGAATATGCTTAAAGAGTTTTCAATTACATTTATTTAAATATTTTTATATGATTAATTTTATTTCTGGAAGTCTAACATTAAATAACTCCATATTAGAATCTAATAAAAGTATTCCAATAGATTGTTCTATAGATGTTTATGATACTAGTCCTAATATAAACGGTGAACTACAACCTTCAAGCTGGCTAGGTCATGCTGAGATTAATACCAAAGGAGAGTTTGTCATATTTTTATCTCAAGAAATTGAAGCAAGATTTAAATGATATAAAAAATATTAATGGTCAATATTTTAAAAGCCTTCCTGTTTTTCAAAAATCCTTAGGATGGAATGTAAGAAGGGAATCAATCATAAAAATAGCTATACAACAATCTCAAATGAGGAAATGACATTTAAAATATTTATAATGAAAAAGAATTTTAATTTAGTTCTAGTATTCCTTCTTTTTATAGGCGTTATTTCTTGTAGGGAAAAAAAAGAGCATCTTGAAAAGGAAAATTTAAAACTGGCTATATGTCAATTAAAAAAATATTTTGGACCAAGCTCAGATACAACACACATGAATATCGATTCTAACTTTTATGGAAATAATAATCTTGCAAATAAATTTCATATAGATACAACAGATATTGCATTCTTTAATATTCAGTCTATAGGTTTAACTATTTATTATTTTGACTATTTTTATCTTCAACCTCTTTATGGGTTTAGTGAAGAGTTGCAAGACGTATATATAGAGCATAAAATAATTGATTGTACAAAAGGTTTACTTATTCAAGACAGAAATACAGATAATTTTTTTGTTTATTTAAAAAGTACTAATGTTATTGGAAGACATAATACTCCTTTGCTTGCAACACGAGATATGGGTTATGTTCCTTTTGATAAAAGTGAATTAGGGTGCTATTTTAGGAGAAATGATCAATTCTTTTATTTGCATGAAAATTCAAGTTATAAACTATCTGCATTGTTAAATAGTTTGCCACCTGAATCAAAAGCCAATATAAATAGAGCTGTATTGGATAGTCTTTTCAGGATTTGGATTTTTAATGGAAAATATGATGATTATTCTGATAATACAAGTAAGTTTTCAGAATTAGCACAACATTCTTTGCAAAGTAATAAACAGAAAATCCTTCAAGAAATGAATATTTTTTTAAACAAAATAGAGAATAATACTGAAAGAGAATCAGAAGGATTTTATTTGAACGAGAATCAAAAAAGAAAAAACATAACTAATTTTAAATCATTCATGAAATTTGTGGGAGAAAATTTTGAAAAGGAAAATTTTTATGTTTATTTTTTTAATTGGGACTCTGAGTTTTTCCCTTATGTTTTGATTACAGTAAATGAAGAAAATAACTATTCCAATAATACATATAGTTTAAACGATAATTTTGTTAGCACAATAGAACTTTATAATAGTTTGATAAACACCCCCGATTCTTTAATATATAATGTAAAGATATATCAGTTTTATGCTAAGCCAATATACGAGAAAATAAACAAATATTAAAATTTTAATTACTTGTATTTGTTTTTAATAAATAGTTTAAAAAAAAGATCACTGCCTTCGAGAACGGCAGTTTACCAAACGCCAAGGGAACGGTTTTACACACCTCATCAATACAAAGACCCTTGGGGCAATATAACCCAAATAGGTTTTACGGCAGACAGCCACTGGATGCTGCCGCAAACGACGGTAGTGTCCATTAAAGCTAAACTATTTCATTCAGTTTCTTGTCAAATTTAAAGTTATAAATTGGGTATTTAAAATAAGTGTCCTCTTTATCCATTGCTACCTTAGAGAGTAAGGTTAAAGCTGATTCATAACTAGGCATTGAGTTTCTTATCTTAAAAGTCCGTCTAAACTCTTTATTTAATCGTTCAATCCAGTTTGTTGTGTATATCATCCTCCTTATTTTTGGATGATAAAGCGTATATGTAAAGTAGAGTTCGTTCATAGGATT